>Ga0209712_10000350_pt1 | contig 41889 bp, 37 predicted proteins | sample ArcOceMetagenome_FD_187443 | JGI IMG/M metagenome (GOLD analysis project Ga0209712, IMG submission 187443) | Marine eukaryotic phytoplankton communities from Arctic Ocean - Arctic Ocean - Greenland ARC118M Metagenome (SPAdes) (version 2) | ecosystem: Environmental > Aquatic > Marine > Oceanic...
GCCAAAAACGGTCGCGCCATGGAGATCATATCGGCATCGCCGCGCTCCAGTACAGTTTCAGCCATTTCTGGGGTGTTGATGCGATTGGAAGTGATGACCGGTACCGAGAGCTCTTTTCTAAAGTGTGCTGTAACCCAAGTAAAGGCTGCACGGGGCACTTTGGTGGCAATAGTGGGGATCTTAGCTTCGTGCCAACCAATGCCGGTATTGATAATAGTGGCGCCCGCTTTTTCTACGGCTTTACCCAGTTGGATCACTTCGTCGGAGGTACTGCCACCCTCAACCAGATCGAGCATCGAGAGGCGGAAAATAATAATAAAGTGTTCACCTACGGCCTCGCGCACACGGCGTACCACTTCAATGGGCAGGCGAATGCGGTTCTCGTAGCTGCCACCCCAGTCGTCGTCGCGCTGGTTGGTCCGTGCAGCGATAAACTGGTTCAGGAAGTAGCCTTCCGAGCCCATAATCTCAACGCCGTCATAGCCGGCTTTCTGAGCCTGTACAGAGGTGAAGACAAAGTCATCGATCTGCTTGTGAATACCTTCTTCGTCAAGAGCCCGGGGTGTGAAGGGGTTGATCGCGGATTTGATCGCCGAGGGGGCAACCTGATCCGGTGAGTAAGCGTAGCGACCGGTGTGCAGAATCTGCATACAAATTTTGCCATCGTAGGCATGCACAGCATCGGTGATCAACTTGTGGCCGGCAATATCTTCATCAGATTCGAGTTTCTTAGTGTTGGGATGGGTGCCGCCTTCAGCGTTGGGGCCTATACCACCGGTAACGATCAGGCCAACACCGCCTTTGGCGCGCTCACCAAAGTAGGCTGCCATACGCTCATAGCCATCTGATGCTTCTTCGAGTCCAGTGTGCATGGAGCCCATCAGGACACGGTTTTTTAATGTGGTAAAGCCCAGGTCCAATGGCTCAAGAAGCTTAGGGTAGGTGCTATGTGGCATGATTAACTCCGGTTTTTCATTATTATTTATAATTTTTATGAGCGCTGCGGGTACCGCTTACATATTGGCGGGGCAGTCGCTGGCTAGGCTAGTCGTGGTTATACGTCTTTTTTCACGCTTTGGTTGATCCCTGTTAAGAGATTAATGATGCATTTTGACACTGTCAAGATGTATTGCTACATTGCCGCTATGAATTCAAGAAAATCACAGAAAATTTCGCGCCCAAACTACCATCATGGTGATCTTCGCCAGGCGCTGCTGCGCTCGGCAAAGCAGCTTATTGCTGAAGCCGGAATCGAGAATTTGTCCCTGCGTCGATTAGCGGAAAGGGCTGGGGTTTCACGTACCGCTCCCTATCATCATTTTTCGGATAAAAATGACTTGCTCTGTGCTATCGCGGCTGAAGGTTTTCGCCGTCGGCATCAGACCGCAGCTGACGGATTTGATGATCCGGTCAAGAGCATGCTGGAAAAGTTTCACGACTATGTGAATGGCTATGTGCAGTTTGCCGTCGATAATCCTGAAGAGTATGAATTGATGTTCGGGCGTAGCATCTGGAAGCAGCAAAACAGCACTGAAGAGCTGCGTGATGTAGCTTACCCCTGCTTTCAGCATCAGGTGGATATGATCCGCTTCTGGCAGAACTGTGGGGTGATTTCTGGGGATAACGCCTTGCGTAGCGCTCAGGTCATCTGGGGCGCCTTACATGGCATCGCCAAGTTATATATTGACGGTATCTATACAGATGCGGCTCAAATTGAAGAGGTAACTCATTGCGCAATCAATATGTTTGTTAAGCAGTAAACCTAACTCTCTGCTTCATGTTATTCCTCTAATGCATTGTTTTTAAAAGCTCTAAATATTTTGAGCTGCTTCAATCTGACGCGCTATTTCGGCGTATCTATTCGATAGTGAATTCCTTTAGACAAAAACCATGTTAAAAGATAGCTTTATTTTTTGACATTCTAAAAAATGAGAACTACGTTTACTTAGCCTGTTAAGCAGTCTTTAAATTAAGTTTCAAAATGTGGATTTGGTCGCATTTGCCCCTGAATTGGTCGTTCTGGATATTGGGTATTTATGCGAGGTTTTATTAGGAGTTATTAGGAGTTTTAGCTATGAATAAGAGTTTTGTTAAATTACTGCAGTCATGTGCAGGCATTGCATTATTATCTACAGCCAGTTTATCTATGGCAGCGACTTGGGATTATGATTTTGATGATGGTGATCTTGAGGCGGGTTATCAGCCGCTTGTTGATGGTGATCTGATAGTTAACGGATATTATAATGGCGGCCGTGACCTCGGTTATGCTTACATCGATGCTGACTCTCAAGGGAGAGCTGGTTTAGGCGTTTGTGATGGGCCGCTGAATGGTAACCTTGGCGCAACCGCGAACAAGTGCGGCACTACAGGTGATGCGAACGGCCAAAATACCAATGCAGATGATAGTTTGCAGACTGGGGAGCTTCTTGAGTTTGTTTTTAGTGTGGCCAAAGAAATCTCTGTAATCGGCATTAATGACCACAAAAGAGACGTCAACGGCGATAAAGTCTTGATCTGGTCTAATGGTAATGTTGGCGGCTGGGATCTTCTTACTGTGGCTGCGGGTAAAATTACTTTAGGGCTTCAGCATGTAGGTCTGACTACATTGAAGATCTTTGGTAAGGGCTCGTTTGGTCAAAATGGTGATGGAACCAGCGCTTCAAACCTTTATGTTGCTGGCATCAACGAAGTACCTCTTCCAGCAGCGGCCTGGCTGTTTGGCTCTGCTTTGTTAGGTCTTGCCGGATTGCGTCGCCGCAAGATCGGAGCCTAAGGTATAAAGTTAAAGCCTAGCTGGATGCAATAGCGCTGTCATAAAGGTTCGATCGTATATCGAGTCGCAGCACCAAAAAAACCCCGGTTCTCACCGGGGTTTTTTGTTTTCTAGCCTTTGCTTTTCGCTATTAGTTGCTAACTTTAAACAGGGCCCTTAGTTTTCCATCTTTCCCATAGCCTCAGAGAGATCGTTCTCCACGTCGCTGGTCATATCCTCCATTATTTGATCAACGCTGTCAGTGGCTTCGTCTACGGTGTCTTCTATGATGTTTATGGCATCATCGGCGGCGCTTTCAACAGTGTCGGACATAGTATCGGACATAGTTGCTTCCTCTACAGCTGGAACTGTTCCCTCCTCAGGTGAATTTCCACTATCACATGCGCTCAGGCCCAAGGTAGCCAATGTGGCAATTAGCAAAACATGGTGCTTCTTCATATCTCTACTCCTTCCTAGGTTATTTGAATAATGTGTTTTTTCTCATCAAGCATAGTTCAGGGGAGCTCTAAATGGCGGCGAAAGCCGGGAAAATATTATTACCTGGGTCAATCAGGTGAGGTTTTATCCGGTCCAATAACAATAAGACTATTATTTACTCCCTAATCAACGCTTACCGGTTGCTGATTGCTAATCGCTGTGGCAAACTTCACGCCGCTTTTAGAGGGGTCTTTGAGTAACAGAAAAGACCCCGAAAACTACCTACTACTAAAAGTTCTTTTTAATGCGAGAGTGGCGGAATTGGTAGACGCGCTGGATTTAGGTTCCAGTGGGGCAACCCGTGCGAGTTCGAGTCTCGCCTTTCGTACCAAATTTACCGAGTATCATCGTGAGGAAAATCCATGCAGGTTTCCATCGAGTCTAGCACTGGTCTTGAGCGTCAACTTAAGATTGGTGTCCCTGCCGACCGTGTAGAGAGTGAAGTCGCTCAGCGTCTTCAGAAAGCCACTAAAACCGTTAACATCAAAGGTTTTCGTAAGGGCAAAGTGCCTCTCAAAGTGGTCAAGCAGCAGTTTGGTAAGGGCGTGCGTCAGGAAGTGGTTGGCGAAATAGTCAACTCAAGCTTCTACGAAGCCATTGCTCAAGAAAAGCTGCAGCCAGTAGGTCAGCCTCGAATCGATGATATAAAGGACGCTGAAGGCCAGGATCTAGAATTTTTGGCAGTCTTCGAAGTCTACCCAGAAGTCGCATTGGCTGATCTGAGCAAAGTATCCATTACTCGTCCAGTGACTGATTTGAGCGATGCCGATTTGGATAAGATGATCGATGTGTTGCGCGATCAGCAAGCCAAATTTGAAGCTTCAGACAAGCCTGCTGTAGATGGCGATCAGCTGAATATCGATTATGTCGGTACCAAAGGCGGAGAAGAGTTCGCAGGCGGAAAAGCTGAAGGCCAAGATCTAGTGCTGGGTTCAAGCAGTATGATTCCTGGCTTTGAAGACGCTCTTATTGGTGCCAGTGCCGGTGATGAGAAAGTTCTCAAATTGAAGTTCCCGAAAGATTACCACGCAGAAGAGCTCAAGGGCGCCAAAGTTGAATTCGCCGTTGTGGTTAATTCTGTGTCTTCAAAGCAGCTGCCAGAGATGAACGACGAGTTCTTTAAGCTCTACGGCGTTGATGAAGGCGGTGTAGAGAAATTCCGCGAAGACGTACAAAACAATATGGAGCGTGAACTGCGCAATGCGGTTCGCAGCAAAGTTAAAAATCGTGTTATGAATCAGTTGTTTGACCTAAATAAGGTCGAGTTGCCAGCCGTGTTGGTGGACAACGAGATCACTCAGCTAAAGCAGCAGATGGTCCAGCAGTTTGGCGGTGGTCAGCAGATCGATTTAAGCATGCTTCCGGATGATATGTTCCGTGAGAAAGCCGAACGTCGCGCATCATTAGGCGTGATTGTCTCTGAGATCGTTAAAGTTGAAGAGCTTACTCCCGATGAAGATAGTGTCCGTGAAAGAATTAACGAGATTGCTTCAACTTATGAGCAACCGAAGGAAGTCGTCGACTACTATTACAGCCAGCAGCAGCTATTGAGCTCTGTCGAGGCCGTAGTATTGGAAGATCAGGTAACTGAATTGGTACTGTCTAAGGCGAAAGTTGCCGACGAAACATGCTCCTATGAAGATGCTGTGAAGCCCGACCCTGAGCCCGGTGCATAAGCCACCTGCTGCACGGAAACGGACTATAGTTATATTAATCTCGGGCACTAGGATCTGAGTGCCCGATTTGATGCGTATAGAACAGCGTAAGCATTGAAGAATGATAACGATAATAGCGAGGAAGCGATGAATTTTCAGCAACCCAATGCCGGGCATATGCACGACGTTCAAGCCAGTGGTCTAGTGCCAATGGTAGTAGAGCAGACCTCACGTGGTGAGAGAGCTTACGATATTTACTCTAGGCTGTTAAAAGAGCGTGTGATCTTTTTGGTTGGTCAGGTTGAAGATCATATGGCCAACCTGATTGTTGCTCAGATGTTGTTCTTGGAATCTGAAAATCCCGATAAAGATATTCACCTCTATATCAATTCCCCTGGTGGTTCCGTCACTGCGGGTATGTCTATCTATGACACCATGCAATTTATTAAGCCAAATGTCAGCACTATGTGCATAGGTCAGGCCGCTAGCATGGGTGCTTTCTTACTCGCCGCTGGCGCAGAGGGCAAGCGATACTGTCTGCCAAACTCGCGCACCATGATTCACCAGCCAAGCGGTGGTGCTCAGGGTCAGGCAACTGATATCCATATTCAGTCTCAGGAAATCCTTAAGATCAAGGCCCGTCTCAATGACTTGATGGCCAAGCATACCGGTCAGTCGGTTGAAAAGGTCACTGAAGATACTGAACGAGACAACTTTATGAGTGCGGAAGAATCCAAGGCCTATGGCCTGGTCGACGACGTACTTGATAAGCGTGAACAGAGTAGCTAGACTTTTCTTTTAACCTTTAGATATTGAGGTTAACTGGCTGTTCTATATTGATTTTATTGGAGGCATACAATGAGCGATGATGACACTTTAGGAGAAGGCGGAAAGCTTCTCTTCTGTTCATTCTGTGGCAAGAACCAGAATGAAGTGCGACGTCTTATTGCAGGACCTTCAGTTTATATCTGTGACGAGTGTGTTGACCTCTGCAACGATATTATCTCTGAAGAGGCAGTAGTCGCCGAATCCACCGATGGCAATGACGCACTGCCAATACCTTCCGACATCAAGGGCAATCTCGACGCCTATGTTATTGGTCAAGAGCGCGCCAAAAGAATTCTATCTGTAGCGGTTTACAATCACTACAAGCGTCTGCAGGTTAGCGAGTCAAGTACTGATGGCTCCGAGGTCGAATTGGGCAAGAGTAATATCCTGCTAATTGGTCCGACAGGTAGCGGTAAAACCCTGCTGGCTGAAACGTTGGCGCGCATGTTAGACGTTCCCTTCACAATTGCTGATGCCACGACGTTGACAGAAGCGGGTTATGTGGGTGAAGACGTTGAAAATATTATTCAGAAGCTACTGCAGAAGTGCGATTACGATGTCGAGAAAGCCCAGCGCGGCATTGTTTATATAGATGAAATCGATAAGATTTCGCGCAAATCTGACAATCCCTCAATCACACGCGATGTTTCCGGTGAAGGCGTACAGCAAGCATTGCTCAAGCTGATCGAGGGCACTGTTGCCTCAGTACCACCTCAGGGTGGCCGCAAGCATCCGCAGCAGGAATTCCTGCAAGTTGATACTTCCAATATTCTGTTTATCTGCGGCGGTGCATTTGCAGGACTTGAGAAGGTCATCCGCGATCGCTCTGAGAAAGGCGGTATAGGTTTCAGTGCCGAGGTCAGCAGCAAAGACAGTCAGAAGTCGATCGGTGAAACACTGCTCGATGTCCAGCCGAGTGATTTGATTGGCTATGGATTGATTCCAGAGTTTATCGGTCGTTTGCCTGTAGTGGCAACGCTGCAAGAGCTAGATCGGGATGCACTGGTTAATATTCTAGTGGAACCAAAGAATGCGCTGTTCAAGCAATATCAAGCGCTGTTCTCTATGGAAGGCGTGGAACTTGATTTGCGTCGCGATGCACTTGATGCCATTGCTGAAAAAGCTATTGAACGAAAGACTGGTGCCCGAGGTCTGCGTTCAATTCTAGAGACAGTGTTGCTCGATACGATGTACCGAATCCCCTCAGAGCCCAGTGTGGTCAAAGTTGTTGTGGATGCTGCAGTGATCAATGGTGATAATGAACCGCTGTTGGTTTATGAGCAAAATGATCAAAAACAGGCAAGCGATGAAGCTTAGGCTTGGTTCGAACACCAGGTAATATGAGACTGTAGATCTAAAAAAGGCGACGTTAGTCGCCTTTTTTATGCCCTGAAGATTAGCCTTCAATTCGCACTTGAGTGAAAAAATAAGTTTTCGTCAATTAAGCGTGCGGCTGAGGTTGTTTTTCCGTCGCGAGTCCCAATATAAAAGACTAGTCTGATTATAAAACTGAACACTGGGGTGCAAAGTCGCGCTCCCGACAAGCCGAGGTAACCATGGCCGTTATACCTACTGAAACTACAGATATGATCTATCCGCTTTTGCCATTGCGTGATGTGGTTGTCTACCCGCATATGGTTGTGCCGTTGTTTGTCGGTCGCGAGAAGTCGATTACGGCCCTAGAAGACGCTATGGAAAATGACAAACAAGTCGTTTTACTGGCTCAGCGCAACCCTGCAGATGATAACCCTGAACTCAAGGATCTCTACTCGGTGGGTACTCTCGCCACTATTTTGCAAATGCTCAAACTACCAGATGGCACATTAAAAGTCTTGGTCGAGGGCGCTTCAAGGGTCAACCTGATTGATGCTGTAGAAAGCGGCGCGTTTATGCAGACCAAGATTGAAGAACTACCTGACGGCGACCTGGATGAGCGCGAAGCTGAGGTGCTAACGCGCTCAGCGATGTCGCTATTTGAACAGTATGTCAATTTGAGCAAGAAAATTCCGGCCGAAGTAATCGCCACAGTTAGCGGTATCGAAGACGCCAATCGTCTTGCCGATACCATTGCGTCCCATATGACTCTGAGTATTGAGCAGAAGCAGGATGTATTGGAAGTTGCCGATCTCACCGAGCGCTTCGAGCATCTTATGGGCTTGATGGAATCTGAAATTGATCTTTTTCAGATTGAGCAGCGCATCCGCGGCCGTGTTAAAAAACAAATGGAAAAGAGTCAGCGCGAGTATTACCTCAACGAGCAGATGAAAGCTATCCAGAAAGAGCTGGGTGATATAGATGACGCTGGTTCCGAGATCGATCAGCTCGAGGCAAAAGTTGAAGAAGTGGGTATGCCAAAAGCTGCCCTCGAGAAGACCAAGTCCGAACTGAGCAAACTCAAGATGATGTCGCCCATGTCAGCCGAGGCCTCAGTTCTACGCAACTATATCGATTGGATGATCGGTGTGCCCTGGAAAAAGCGCTCCCGGGTAAAACACAATCTGGTTGAAGCCCAGCAGACACTGGACCAAGATCATCACGGTTTGGAAGAAGTCAAAGAACGCATTCTCGAGTTTTTGGCGGTTCAACAGCGAGTTAAAAAGCTTAAGGGCCCGGTACTCTGTTTGGTTGGGCCTCCAGGTGTGGGTAAAACCTCCCTAGGTGAATCTATAGCCCGGGCCACAGGTAGACAGTTTGTTCGTATGAGCCTCGGCGGCGTGCGCGACGAAGCGGAAATTCGCGGCCATCGCCGAACCTATATTGGTTCGTTGCCCGGCAAGGTGATTCAGAAGCTCTCAAAGGTAAAGGTCAAGAACCCCCTGTTCCTGCTCGATGAAATCGACAAGATGGGCATGGACCAGCGCGGCGATCCGGCATCGGCACTTTTAGAGGTGCTTGACCCAGAGCAGAATCATACTTTTAACGACCATTATCTAGAGGTGGATTACGACCTCTCTGATGTGATGTTTATCTGTACTGCCAACTCAATGAATATTCCCGGCCCGCTGCTGGACCGTATGGAAGTGATTCGTATCCCAGGGTATACCGAAGGGGAAAAGGTCGCTATTGCTGAAAAGTATCTAGTGCCCAAGCAGCGTAAAGCCAATGGCTTGAAAGAGTCCGAACTGGAAATTACCGAAGGGGCGCTGCAAGACGCCATCAGGTACTACACCCGCGAAGCCGGAGTACGTGGACTGGATCGAGATATAGCTAAGATCTGTCGCAAAATTGTTACCGAGCATGTTCGCGACGGCGCCGCCTCAACCGACAGTGTTGGCTCTGAGCAACTCGAGTCTCTGCTCGGTGTTCGACGCTTTGACTATGGCCGTGCCGAAGCCGAAAACCAGATAGGGCAGGTGACTGGCCTAGCTTGGACATCTGTTGGCGGTGAGCTGCTGACTATTGAGTCTGCAGCAATCCCCGGTAAAGGCCGTGTGATCAAAACCGGCTCTCTGGGTGATGTAATGCAGGAATCCATTCAAGCGGCGCTTACAGTAGTTAGAAGCCGCGCTAAGGCCCTGGGGATTCGCAAGGACTTCTATCAGGAAAACGATTTACACATCCATGTGCCTGAGGGCGCAACACCAAAAGACGGTCCTTCCGCCGGTGTTGGCATGTGCACTGCCTTAGTATCGGTTTTAACCGGTATTCCGGTTAAGGCTAACGTCGCAATGACCGGTGAGATAACCCTGCGCGGTCAGGTGTTGAAGATTGGTGGACTCAAGGAAAAGCTTCTTGCAGCCCATCGCGGCGGCATTACCACGGTGATCATTCCCGATGATAATGGCAGTGATTTGAAGGAGATACCGGACAATATTAAAGCTGATCTTACTATCTGCCAGGTGAAGTGGATCGATGAGGTCTTGGCCATTGCCTTAGAACATAATCCGGAATCCTTGAGCGACGAAGAATTTAACCGTAGTAGTGGGCCGAAGGATCAGGGGCAACAGTCCTCTAGGCCAAGCACCCACTAGATTTAAAGAAATCGGCTATTTCGGGGAAAGGAGCTTGACCATCGAAATAGCTATTGGTATAACGTACCCACGATTGAGCTTGAGACCAGATGTGTGGTGAGTTTGGACCCAAAAAGCCTTTCTATTTGACTACGAAATTACTAATTCCAAAAAAAAGGGGAATACCGTGAATAAATCTGAACTTATCGACGCAATCGCTGCTGGCGCAGACATCTCTAAAGCATCTGCTGGCCGTGCATTGGACTCAGCACTTGAAGCAGTAACTGGATCACTGAAGAACGGCGATCAGGTTTCATTGGTTGGCTTCGGTACCTTTGCTGTTAAGCATCGTGCAGCTCGTGCTGGTCGCAACCCGCAGACTGGTCAAGAAATCCAGATTAAAGCAGCTAACGTTCCTAGCTTTAAAGCTGGTAAAGCGTTAAAAGACGCTGTTAACTAAGATAAATCCAAAGGTTGTATATTTGGTAAAAAGGCGCATCGGTGATGCGCCTTTTTTAATCCAGAGCCAATTAAAAGCTTTATAGAAAAAAATGATATTGAATTAACCGTATTATCAGCATTAAGGGACAGGAAAATGTTAGACAGTTTTAGACACAATATGAAAGGCATCGCCTTCGGCATCGTTATTTTGATTGCCATTGTTTTCGCTTTTTCTGGTATTGGTTCTCTGTCCATGTCCGGTAGTGGGGCTGATACAGCGGTCACCGTCAACGGTGAAAAGGTTACAGAGTTAAGCGTGCTGCGTGCGATCACCGGCGAGAAGCGACGCATTCTCAGTGAAAATGAAGGCCTAGATGCCTCATTGCTCGAAGACGAGCTAATCCGTCCACAGGTGATGGAACAAATAATTGGCCGCAGACTGCTTTCCCAAGCGGCAAAATCTGCTGGTATGGGTGTGTCATCAAGCACAACCAGCAAATTACTTATCGGTACGCCGTCCTTTTTGTCAGATGACGGCCGCTTTGACCAAGATCTTTACCTCTACACCATCCGTGCTCAGGGCTTTACCAGCGGCACTTTTTTGGAAATGCTGAAAGACGATCTCTTGATCGAACAGTATGTTCGTGGTTTTGTTGCCTCCGGCTTTGTCACTGCCAGCGAATTAGATCTGATCGCCAATATTACCGAACAGCAGCGCAACTACTATTACCTAACCTTGCCATTGCAGCCGGCAGTAGATGCCGTGCAATTGAGCGATGAGCAGATTACAGCTTATTACGAAGCCAATAAGCAGCGCTATCAAGCTCCCGAGCAGGTTGTTATTGACTATATCGAACTTAGTCCTGAGCTGTTTAGCGCTTCCCAGAGTGTCGCAGAAGAGCAGGTCCGAGCACGCTACGAAGAGCAGCGTGAAAGCCTTGAATCAACCACTTCTCGTCAAGCTGCACACATTCTTTTGGCGCAGCCAAGTGACGCGGTTCTAGCTGAGATAAACGAAAAATTAGCCGCTGGTGAAAGCTTTGAGGCCCTGGCCAAAGAGTACTCCGAAGACGTCGGCTCTGCAGACTTTGGTGGCGACCTGGGTTACACCTCAGGCGAGACCTTCCCCGAGTCCTTTGAAGCGGCACTAGAGTCGCTGCAGGTAGGCGAAGTCTCTGCACCTGTGGCAACTGACAGCGGCACGCATCTAATCAAGCTGCTGGACATGCAGGAGCAGATCGTAGACTTTGACAGTGAGCGCGCTCGAATCGAACAGGAGCTAGTCAGTGAACTCACCGATGTCTGGTTAGTTGAGAAGCTGGCCAACTTGAAAGAGCTTAGCTACAACGCCGAGAACCTTGCTGAGATTGCCGCTGACCTAGAGCTGACGGCTCAGGTGTCAGAGCCCTTTACTCGTGCCGGCGCTGCAGGTATCAGTTCCAATCCAGCGGTGCTCAAGGCGGCCTTTAGTAGCGAAGTACTAGAAGATAGCTATGCCAGCGAAGTACTGGAGTTGGGCGGTGACCGTTACGTGGTTGTGAAACTTAATAAGTCTATTCCTGCGCGTCAAAAAGACATAGCTGAAGTGCAGGGCGCAGTGGTGGCCTCATTGACCGATCAATTGGCTCGTGCCAGCCTTGCGACCCGTGGTGACGAATTATTGGCCAGAGTTGATTCTGGTGAGACCATTGAAGCAGTGGCTAAAGCCGAAGACTTAGATTGGCAGGTTGTTCTCGATGCCAAGCGCAGTACTGGCGGCATTAACAACGAAATCAAACGCTTTGCTTTTCAGCTGCCGGCCACGGCCACTGAAGACCTGATCGAAAGCTTCTATACTCGCAGCGGCGACTTTGTTGTGGTGGCATTAACGGCTGTTGAAGCGGGTGACAGCAGCAAGCTCAGCAAAGAGCAAAAGGCCAGCCTCAGTTACGCCGGTGTTTCATCTACTGGTGGTCGTGAACTGCAAGCTGTGCAGAAATCTCTTCGCGAAAGTGCTGACATAGAGCGTTAGGATAAAGGGTGATGTAAGTCTTGCGGGTGCTTCTCTCGGCACCCGCAGTATTCAAGCAGTCCAATTGAATCGTCTAATCAAACCGTCTATTCAAACAGTCCCAGCAAAGCTTCACAGATTGGCTTTGCTGGCGATTCAGATTTTCAGTGCGTTGATAAACAGAGTCAGGCGCTGACCCGGCTGCAGTAGCGCGCTGCGGCTAATCTTATTCCAACCTGTAATATCAGAAATCGCAACATCAAAGCGGCTCGCGATCAGCGACAGAGAATCGCCGTGTCTGACTCGGTAAGAGAGCTTGCGAACATGCTCCGACTTCACTTCAGCAGCCTTGCTGCCAATCACTAAGCGATCATTTAGCTGCAGCGTATTACTGGATAACTTATTGGCCTCTCGCAGGCGTTTAATACTGGTATTAAATTTCTTCGCAATAGACCAGAGTGAATCGCCGCTGCGGACACGGTAATAATCGGGCTCCAAAGCGCCGGTTTTTACACTGGTTAAATAATTGCCAGAGCTGCCACTGTGAGGGATCAATAACAGCTGCTTAATTTGCAGGCGATCAGTCTTGAGACTGTTGCGCTCGCGCAACCATGCGGTTGGTATATCAAAGCGCGCGGCAATCTCAGACAGGGTGTCGCCGTTGGCTACAGCGTACTCGGTATGGGGCACCCAGGTTTTAGGGTCGGTCGTTGCCAGCATGTCGCGCAATGGCTGTGCCGTGCCCATAGGTAGCAACAGATTGTGACTGCTCTGCGGTGACGTCAGTGAGCGGCGGAAAGCGGGATTAAGCCTTGTGAAGTCGGCCAGTTCAATACCGCTCAGCTCAACCACGCTGCCCAAATCGATCTGCGAGTTAATCTCGACTATTTCAAAGTAGGGCTGGTTGGCAATTACAGGCAGTTCGATGCCATATTTTTCGGGATCGCGAATCAATGTCGCCAGAGCCAATAACTGGGGCACATAGTTGCGAGTTTCCCTGGGGAGCTTGATAGACCAAAAATCCGTGCCTTTTTGCGCTTTGCGATTGCGTCTGATCGATTTGCTCACATAACCCTGACCTGAATTATAAGCCGCCAGTGCCAGCAGCAATCATTGTCAAAACGTCTGTTTAGCTGGGTTAAATAGGTAATCGCCGCGTCTGTCGAATCTATAACATCGCGGCGGCCGTCATACCAGCGATCGCGACGCAGCCCGAGAGACTCTCCGGTTGAGGGAATAAACTGCCAGAGCCCAACTGCATGGCTGTGGGAATAAGCCAGGGGATCATAGGTGCTCTCTACGATTGGCAGCAGTGCCAGTTCCAAGGGCAAGCCAGCCTCAGCGAGCTGCTCGGTGACATAAAAAATAAATGGCTCGGCACGGCCAAACACAGTGGTTAGATAGCTCGGATTACGCAGATACCAATCACGCTGTTTGGTAACGCTTGCCGGCATACTCTCTGGTGTCAAGGCAAAGCCTTCGCGAAGCCGCTGCCATAGGTCAATTGGGAGAGTATTAGCTGGATCAGCAGCCTCGACTAGATTCGAAGCCTCGACTAGATTCGAAGCCTCGGCTAAGTTAGGAGTCTCAGCTAAGTCAGGAGCCTCGGCTAGTTCAGGAGCCTCAGCTAAGTTAGGAGCCTCAGCTAAGTCAGCAGCCTCAACTATCAATGATGCATTGGCGGGTTCTTCCACGATCGCAGCAGCAGAATCTTGCTTAGACAGCTGTGCGCAGCTGGCCGCAGCTAATGCTATGCACAGGGGCAATAACAGACGTTTGGAGAGGGCTTTTGGAACTAGAGGCAGCAAGTTACATACTCTTAATATTAATATTGGGCGGGATTGTAACGATCAGTCGAAGACGAAACAATCATCGGCTTCGCAGAGGCCTAAATGACAGTTTAAATAGATAGTCGCAAGTTGACCTCAGAGCAGGAAATCATCCGCTGGCCTTTAGGCAATTCAGAGAACATAATATCGACCATGACAACGATCCCCTTTTTACTGTGTTTTTGAAGCGCCTCCGCCGCGTCGGTGAGAGTTTGCTTAATCGCTTCAAAGTGAATGACTTGGCCACGGCGTCTGAGGGTATTCGGCGCTGGTTGGGCAGTGATTTTGGCCGCTATTTGCTCAGTCGTGAACGTCGTATCCTGCGGCAGAAATGCTCTAAGTTGCCAGGTTATCGTATGTTGAGCCTGGGACTTAGCGAAGATCCGGAGACTCTCCACTGCTTTGATCATATTCATCGCTTCAGCATGCACCCTTCAGAGCTTAAAGCCGGTCATGCAGCCATTACAGATTATATGGAGCTGCCCCTGATGTCGGAGACTATAGATGTCATGCTACTGCATCACGCTCTGGAATTTTCCACCTCGCCCAAGGCTGTATTGGCTGAAGCGGGCAGGGTGGTTATGCCCGGTGGTCATATGATTCTCTGTATGTTCAACCCCTACGGCCCCATGGGTCTGCTTAAATTCCCTCTGCAACTGTTCTCGAAACAACCCCAGTACAGCTTTCACAACCTGCGTATGGGGCGCGTTATTGACTGGCTATCATTGCTTAATTTCCATGTCGTGCAAATCGAGCACGGCGGCTATAATCTACCGCTTAATTCTCTCGCCTGTAGCGAAGGTGATAGTCGCTGGGAGCGAGCCTGCCAAAAGATTCGTTTTCCATTGGGAAATGTCTATATGATCCACGCGGTTAAGCGGGTTCCAAGGGGTACCAAGACAGCCTCCCCCCTGTGGAAGCGGGCGACCAACAATGGCTACCGCGCCTCAAGTGGTATTAAGCAGGCGCCCTATACCAGCCAAAGCCACCAAACATCTATTATTGACCTAAGGGCCGAGCATGAAAGCAGTTGAATTATTTACCGATGGCGCCTGTCGCGGCAACCCGGGCCCCGGTGGCTGGGGCGTGCTGATGCGCTACGGCGACAAAGAGAAAAGCCTCTGCGGAGGTGAAGCGGATACCACCAATAATCGTATGGAGCTGACCGCGGTGATTGAAGGCATCGCCGCCCTCAGCCAGCCCTGTAAAATATCTGTTACCTCGGACTCCACCTATGTACTCAAAGGTATTCAGGAATGGATGCCTGCATGGAAAAAGCGCAACTGGAAAACCGCGAGCAAGAAGCCTGTGAAGAACGTTGATCTTTGGCAGAAATTGGATGCCGTGATTACCCAACATGATATTGATTGGCACTGGGTAAAAGGGCACAGTGGACACGCTGAAAATGAAATAGCCGATCAGCTGGCCAATCGCGGTATCGACGAACTATAACGATCCAATCAACACAACATTATAAGCAGCAGAAACCATGAGACAGATTGTCCTCGACACCGAGACCACCGGCCTAGAAACCTCACAGGATCACCGTATTATTGAAATCGGCTGTGTCGAACTGGTAGGGCGCAAGCTCACTGGTAGGCACTACCATCAATACGTCAATCCCCAGCGCAAGGTGGATGCCGGCGCCATGGAAGTGCACGGTATCAGTGATCAATTTCTCGAGGACAAACCACTGTTTGCAACCGTCGCCCGGGAGTTCTTAGAGTTCGTCGACGGCGCCGACCTCATTATTCACAACGCCCCCTTTGATGTTGGCTTTATCAATCATGAGATCGCTAAGCTCAGCGGTGCCTATCAGGTCATCGAGAGTGGTTGCCGCATCATTGATACATTGGCCCTGGCGCGACAAAAGCATCCGGGACAGAAAAACAACCTCGATGCCCTGTGTAAACGCTATGGCGTCGATAACTCCCAGCGCGACCTCCACGGCGCACTCTTGGATGCTGAGATTCTCGCCGATGTTTATCTGCTGATGACTGGCGGTCAGGTGAATCTCAATATCAGCGGCCAACAGTCCTCTGATGGTGGCCAAGACAGTAGTCGCGGTGGTATCCGTCGCCTAACGCAAGACCGCCAACCCCTGCGCGTTATAACAGCCAGTCAGGAAGAGGTAGAACTCCACCAGCAGAAGCTCGAAGCGATCAACAAAAGCAGCGGCAACTGTGTCTGGATGAATGGCCGCGACTGATACCTATTGATGACAAACCAGCCAGCACCTGATCTACCCAGCGGTCAGCAAGACTTTCAGCGACTGCAACTGTTAGTCGACCAAACAGCCAGCACTCGAGATAGCTTCAGACTTAGCCGTCAGCTGAGAGAGCTTGCTCAGCAGTATAAGCGTGGCCGTGATATCAGCTCTGGCTGGCAGCAGTGGCATACGGCGTTATTAAAAACCCAGGCATTGACCGACAGCCGTCGTCAGACTATTCCCGCTTTTACCTACCCTGAACTTCCGGTTAGTGCCCGCGCCGATGAAATTGCCGAGCTGCTGAGCAAACATCAGGTGATTGTGATCGCCGGCGAAACCGGTTCAGGTAAAACCACTCAGATACCAAAGATTTGTCTGCAAGCTGGGCGCGGAGTTAGAGGTCTAATTGGCCACACACAGCCGCGACGCATAGCCGCACGGACAGTGGCCACCCGCATCGCTGAAGAGTTAAAGGTCAAAATGGGCGAAGCGGTGGGCTATCAGGTGCGCTTCTCTGACCAGAGTTCACCCAACAGCCTGATCAAACTGATGACTGACGGCATATTGCTGGCAGAGATTCAGCGGGATCGCTTTCTTAGCGCCTACGACACCTTAATTATTGACGAGGCCCACGAACGCAGCCTGAATATTGATTTTTTGCTCGGCTATCTGAAAAACTTGCTGCCTCAGCGCCCCGACCTAAAAATTATCATTACTTCAGCGACCATCGATGTCGCCAAGTTTTCCAAACATTTTAACGACGCGCCGGTGGTTGAAGTCTCGGGGCGCAGCTTTCCGGTAGAGGTTATCTACAATCATCCGGACGATGTAGAGAGCGATCGCGATAAGATGATCGTCGACTGTCTGCAGGATATTCACAGCAATCAAAAAGCTGGCGATGTCTTGATTTTCCTTAGCGGCGAGCGGGAAATTCGCGAAGTGAATCTGGCGATTAAGCGTGCTCAATTGCCCCACACCGAAGTCGTGCCCCTCTATGCTAGGTTGAGTCTGGCGGAGCAGAGCAAAATCTTTTCGCCACACCGCGGTCGGCGCATTGTACTCAGTACCAATGTTGCGGAAACCTCTCTTACAGTGCCCGGGATTCGCTACGTGATCGACACCGGCAGGGCAAGAGTGTCGCGCTATAGTTTCCGTACCAAAGTTCAGCGACTGCCTATTGAAGCGATCTCACAGGCCAGTGCCAATCAGCGTGTGGGACGCTGCGGTCGAGTTGCCGATGGCGTCTGTTATCGACTCTATTCCGAGGAAGACTTTGAGGGCCGTCCGGCCTTTACCGACCCAGAAATCATTCGCACCAATCTAGCCGCCGTTATTTTGCAGATGCTGCATCTGAGAATTGGCGACATCCGCAATTTCCCCTTTGTCGATCCGCCGGATCAACGCATGATCAGCGATGGTTTTAAGCTGCTGGAAGAATTACAGGCTGTCACCGCAGACGACAAGTTGAGCAGTCTCGGCAAGCGCCTAGTGAATATTCCATTGGACCCGCGTTTTGCCCGCATGCTTCTAGAGAGCGCCAACAATGGCTGCCTTGCCGAAGTGATGATTATTACCACCGGTCTCAGTATTCAGGATCCGCGAGAGCGACCCGCGGATAAGCAGCAGGCCGCTGATCAGAGCCATAAAAAATGGCAGGAACCCAACTCCGACTTTGTCTCGCTGTTAAACCTGTGGCGTCACTTTGAAGAGCAGCGTCAGCAGCTCTCGGGCAATCAATACAGCCGTTACTGCAAGAGCAATCACGTCTCTTATCTGCGTATGCGCGAATGGCGCGATCTGCACCATCAGGTTCACACCGCCTGTCGCGGGCTCAAGCTGATTTCCAATAGCGAGCCAGCGGAGCAGGATGCTATCCATCGCTCGATTCTTTCGGGACTGTTGGGACAGGTGGGTATTCTCCAGGACAAATGGGAATATCTAGGTACCCGCAATCGTAAATTCTTTATCTTTCCCGGTTCGGGTTTAAGTAAAAAGCCGCCAAAGTGGTTGATGGCTGGCTCGCTGATGGAAACCACCAAGCAGTTCGCCCTTACCGTCGCCAAAATTGACTCCGACTGGCTCGAACCGCTTGCTGCGCACCTGGTGAAAAAGAGCTATAGCGAACCCTTTTACAATAAAAAATCCGGTCAGGTCATGGCCAAAGAGCGTCAGACATTGTTTGGCCTGAGTATTGTTGAAAACAAAAATCGCGTCTATGGTCAGGTCGCACCTCAGGAAGCGCGTAAAGTCTTTGTTCAACAGGCACTGGTGGAAGAGGGCTATCGTGGCAAAGGCGAGTTCTATAGCCATAACCACAAACTGGTGGAAGAGCTCCAGGCTCTAGAAGATCGCTTTCGACGCCGGGATCTATTGGTTGAGCAACAGGCCATATTCGACTTCTATGATCAGCGGGTTCCCGAGGGCATTTACAACCTTGCGGCCTTTGAAAAATGGCGCAAGCAAGCCGAGACCAAAACACCCAAATTATTGCTAATCGATAAAGAGTATCTGTTGCTTCGCGGGCTGTCCCAGGACGAGCAGGCACAGTTTCCGGAAACCATTAGCTGTGATGGCATTCCCTTCCAGTTGCGCTATCACTTTCAGCCCGGCCATGTAGAAGACGGCGTCAGTGCTGTGGTGCCATTGGCACTGTTGCATCAACTGCCAAGATACTTCTTTGAATGGTTGGTTCCCGGCATGCTGCGTGACAAATGTATAGCGCTGGTTAAAAGCCTACCGAAACAGACACGCCGACACTTTGTGCCGGTGCCCGACCATGTGGATGTCTTTCTCCGCAAAGCCAAGCCCCAGGACCGACCTCTTACTGAGGTACTTGCAGAGCATTTGCGCAGCGTTAGCGGGTTGGTTATTGAGCCCGAGCAGTGGCGTCAAGATAGCCTCGACAGCTGGTATCAGATGAACTTTGTCCTAGAGGATGAGCACGGTGCTGCCATTGCCATGGCCCGCAGTCTCGAGCAATTACAGCGGGACTTTAAGCAGCAAATTAGCCAAGGTCTAGAGAAGGCCGCAGACCAGAGTGCCTCGCGACAGGGCATCACTGAATGGGACTTTGATGAGTTGCCAGAAGAGGTAGCACTGCAACATGGCAAGATAAGTATTAAAGCTTGGCCAGCGCTTCGAGACTGCGGCGACTCCGTATCCCTCGAAGTGATGGACAATCCCTTGCAAGCCGAAAAAATCAGTCGCCAAGGGCAGCTGCGACTGGCTCTACTGCGGGGCCGTGAACAGGTTAAATACCTAGAGAAAAATCTCTTGCGTGGCAAAGACCTGGCTCTCAAGGCGGCAAACGTCGGTGCACGACAGCGTTTGATCGACGCGTTGATCAGCGCCAGTTTTCAACAGGCTGTTTTCTTAGGTCAGAAAGTAGTCAGAGATCAACAGCAGTTTGATCAGGCTTATGAACAGGGCATTGGGCAGGTCGTGGGACTGGCTCAGGACTATACTGCGTCCATTGAGTCACTGCTGCCAGGATTGCACGATCTGCAAAAGCAACTTCGTGGCTTGGGTTTGCCTGCTATTTATGCCGCCGAGGATATCCGCAATCAGCTCGACTGGCTGTTTGCCACAGAGACATTGTGCACTGTCACCGATGAGATTATGAGTCAGTACCCGCGCTATATTAAAGCGATTCAGGTGCGGGTAGAAAAGCTCACTACACAGCAGAGTAAAGATCGTCAGCATATAGCCGAGATCGGTGATTTATTGACAGGATGCCGGGAAGCCTTGGTGGAAGACCAGCCTCTTTCAAGCGATCTTGAAGCGGCGTTACTCGATTATTGCTGGCTGGTTGAAGAGTACCGAGTGTCCCTGTTTGCCCAGCAATTAAAAACCAAAGTTCCAGTCTCACTGAAGCGTTTGAACAAGCGCTGGGCTGAGATTGATGAGCAGCTGCGGCGCTTCCGGGTTCAGGCCGGCTAGAGGGTGCTATTTAAACTAGAGAGGCTATTTAAACTAGAGAGGCTACCTAAACTAGAGAGGCTATTTAAATAATTGTTCTGCAGTGAAACTTCTTTGCTACTGTTAGGTCAGAATAGCATCTCAATTCGGTCGTGAACTGGGATACAAGGAAAAACAATATGGCAACATTGCCATCATAAGGAGAAAGTCGAATGAATAAACACAGAACTAATCCACTTGTCACTGCTATTGGCTCAGCTTTTGTTGCCGCTACAGCGCTCTCAGCTGTCGCACTGTCCTCAACAGCTTTTGCTGCGGAAAACCCTTTCCAGGCAGATCAACTGCGATCTGGCTACAATCTTGCTGAAGGCCATGCTGAAGGAAAATGTGGCGAAGGCAAATGCGGAGAAGGCAAGGCCAAGGCCCATTCTGAAGGCAAATGTGGTGAAGGCAAGGCAAAAGCCGCAACCGAAGGCAAGTGCGGTGAAGGTAAATGTGGTGGCGAAAAAGCCGACAGTGAAGGTAGCTGCGGTGGTGATAAAGCCGACAGTGAAGGTAGCTGCGGTGGTGATAAAGCCGACAGTGAAGGCAGCTGTGGCGGAGCCGCTTAATGCCCTTGTCTCCCGCGTGGTTGGTCTGTTCGAACGATACTATTGATACCAATACCAATACCAATACCAATACCAATACCAATCCTATCGTTAGGACTGTTTAACTGATGACGTATCAGTACCCTGTTCAGGGGGCAGGCCTTGGGTTGCGGCGCTCGCTTTGCGAGCCTCTCTCCTCAGTGTCTCTTGAGCAGGTTCAGTTTATGGAAGTGGCTCCAGAAAACTGGATTAATGTCGGTGGTCGCTATGGCGCAGCTCTGCGCAGTTACACCGAAAAATTCCCCTTTGTTATGCACGGACTCTCGCTCTCCATAGGGTCACCCTCTGGGCTCGACTGGGATCTTTTGCGCTCTATTAAAGCCTTTATCTCCGAGCACTCAATACGCTGTTACAGTGAGCATCTCAGCTACTGTAGCGACAGCGGTCATCTCTATGACCTGATGCCGATCCCCTTTACCGAAGAAGCCGTTGACTATGTGGCCGAGCGGATTATCCAGGTTCAGGATTTTCTCGGCGAGCGCATCGCCATGGAAAATGTCTCTTATTACGCTGCCCCGCAACAGGAAATGTCCGAGATTGAATTTCTCAATGCAGTCTTAAACAAGGCCGACTGCAATTTGCTACTCGATGTGAATAATATTTTCGTCAACAGCATTAACCACAGTTATGACCCCTATGAATTCTTAAAGGCATTGCCCGGTGAGCGCATTGCCTACGGCCATATTGCCGGCCACTACGAAGAGGCCGAAGACCTCCGTGTCGACACCCATGGCGCCGATGTTATAGACCCCGTGTGGCAATTATTGGATGCTGCCTACAAACGGTTTGGTGTGTTTCCAACTCTGCTAGAGCGCGACTTTAATATTCCTCCAGTTGATGAGCTGCTTTTGGAAGTCGATCAGATAAGAGGCTATCAGCGTAAGTACGAAAAACCAGAGCAGGGCGATCCAAAGCCAGTCAGCAGTGCTGTCCAGCTGGAAAAGGTATGAGGAAAGAACACCAGATTAAGTCTCAGCCTGCCTTTCAGCGGGCGCAATTTGAGCTCGCCGCGCATATCAGAAATCCTCAGTCGAATCCCGCTCCTGAAGGCATTGAAGATCGTCGTCTAGAAATTTACAGAAGCCTGTTTTTTAATAATATCGAAGCCTTTATTGCCAATGGCTTTCCAATCTTAAAATCCATCACCGACCCCGAGCGATGGACCATAATGATCCGCGACTTCGTGCATCGCCACCAGAGCCGCAGCCCCTACTTTTTGGATATAGGCGCTGAGTTCTTGCACTATCTCGAAAGCGAGCGCATCTCTCAGCCACAGGATCCAGTGTTTATGTTGCAACTGGCACATTACGAATGGGTGGAGTTAGCCCTGGATGTGTCAGCCATAGATTTTCCGGAAGTTCGAGAAGAGGGGGATTTTCTTGAGGACCAACCAGTGGTATCGCCATTGGTTTGGGTTATGAGCTATAACTATCCGGTGCATTTAATTGGACCTGATTATCAGCCAGAGGAAGAGTCGGCGGATACAACCCATATTGCCATCTACCGTGATCGCCAGATGCAAGTAGGCTTTATGGAGATTAATCTGGCCACTAAGCGATTGCTGGAGATTCTAGATCAACATAGGCTCACCGGCAGGGCTGCCTTGCATCAATTAGCCGCTGAACTTGAGTATTCCAATGCTGATGCCATACTTAAATTTGGGGCTGATCTCCTTTCGCAACTCCGCAGCAAAGATATAATCTGCGGATTATATTAATTATTGTTGTTGAGAGTGATTCGGCCTTGTACGGCAAGCACTTAGGGCAGTAAGATACCCGTATTTGAAGACGGATAATTTACGACACTCATGAAGCTTTTTACTCTCTCCAATACCTCACAGTTGGCCATGAAATTACTGGCGAAAATCACCTTGGCACTGACATTGTTCAGTTCATCGCTCTATGCAGAAGAAGTGGATACCTTCGAAGGTATCAATCGCAATATGTTTTATCTCAATGAGCGCCTTGATCAGTATGCATTGAGGCCTGTTGCTATTGTCTATACCAATGTTATGCCCAACCCATTAGAGCGCGGCATTGGTAACTTCTTTAGTAATCTCGATGAGATCACTAATGTAGTCAATGATCTTCTCCAAGGGAAATTTAAACAAGCGGGCCATGATGGCGGTCGTTTTCTGATTAACTCAACAATTGGTGTAGCTGGTCTCTTCGATGTGGCCGAGCGCGCCGGGATTAGCAAAAGCGATGGCGAAGATTTTGGCCAGACCTTGGCTGTCTGGGGAGTCGGCGAAGGGCCCTACCTAATGCTACCGCTAGTGGGTCCGTCTACGCTTAGAGACGCGCCGAGCAAGTTTATCGATAGTTTGACCAATCCGCTTTCCTACAGCGATGATGTCAGTGCGCGTAATTCTGCGCGAGCATTGGATCTTTTAACCAAGAGAGTCAGCCTGCTAGCTATAGATCAGATTGCCACCGGAGATCTATATCTGTTTGTCAGAGATGTTTATTTGCAACGCAACCGCTATATGGTTAATGATGGCGCCATCGAAGACGATTTTGGCGACTTTGATGATTTTGACGAGTACTAAATAGACAGACAGTTGGCTTACTCTTAATCTTTAACGTTGAGCCTTAAACTACCACCTGCGAAAGCTGTATTAGCAATGAAAACACCGTCAGATCTGATCTTTTTTCTTGGCGAAAAGGAGCCTAGTGTTCAGGGCTCAAATCCCAGTCTTCAATTACTGATTGACCAGTCGACTGCGGTGCAAAATGTCGGTGCAATCCGCACCAGGTGTCAGGATCCGCTACTGCAACCGCTTCTCGTTGGCTCAGATCATATTGCTATTGAGAGCGACGGTCAGCGCGAATATCTCAAGGCTCTAGCCGCTGAATTTTTGGTTATAGTTCTACTCAGCCCCGATCAAAGCCATCGCGTAGCCGACTACTTTCGCCTTGGCGTGGCCGATGTAGCCTTTCCCCAGAGCAGCGACGAGGAACTCGCGGCAATTCTTGAACGAGTCGATAGTCTCGCTCAATCCCGTGATCAGAAACGCCGCTATCGCAGAGAGTTGGAAAAGACCAACCAAAATTTGCAGGAGAGTCTGCGGCTATTAAAGCAAGACCAGCTGGCCGGCCTCGAAGTGCAAAAAAGTCTGATGCCAGAGAGCCCGCTCAAATTTGGCGACTACGAAATTTCCCACTCCATAACACCTTCACTCTATCTAAGCGGCGACTTTGTGGGTTACAACTTTGTCCTCGGCCGCTACCTACTGTTTTATTTTGCCGATGTCTCTGGCCATGGCTCCTCATCAGCTTTTGTTACGGTTCTACTGCGCTTTATGATCGGCCGAGTGATCCGCAAGCACCAGGTGCAAAAAGACTATGCTGCGCTGGCTCAGGCCCCTGAGGGTTTAGTTGAATCGATTAACAGTCAACTGCTGGCCACCGGCCTTGGCAAGCACCTGACCATTGTTGCCGGCTCTTTGGATACCGAGACCAGAAAGCTGCGCTATGTGATTGGCGCCCAGCAACCGGCACCGATTTTAATCAGTGATGGTCAGGCGCGATTCCTGCCCGGCAAAGGTAAGCCAGCGGGCATTTTTGAAGATGCGACCTGGGCTGTTGAAGAGATGGCATTGCCTGAGTCTTTCGCTCTGGTGCTGTTATCCGACGGTGTTTTTGATCTGCTCTCAGACAAAGAGATTGTCGATAAAGAAGAAACCTTATTGAGGTACCTCACGACTAACTCAGAGAGCCTAGATAGACTTAAAGACGCATTGTTTATAGATGATATTGAAGACCCCCAAGACGATATATCCGTTCTACTGTTGACCCGAGGAATGTAGCGTGAGCGCAGGGAAAATTTTCGTTTCTGATGAAGAGGGCAACTATCTCATCAAGTTTATTGGCGACGTCAGAGTCACTCTTTGCGGCTCGCTAAATCGCTATATGGAAACTATTTTTGGTAGCCGCGACGTTAAGAACGTAGTGGTCGATATGCTCGAAGCGGAAGGGTTAGACAGCACAACATTGGGTTTGCTGGCCAAGCTTGGGCTGCACAGCCGCAAACAATATGGCATAAATGTGCAGGTTTTTTGTCAGAACCCCAGTATCTTGCGTACTTTAGACTGCATGGGCTTTGACGAGTTGTTTGATATTATTCAGGAAGTTCCGGATATCAGCGCCAAGCTCCAGAGCATTACCTCGGTGAACCCAGAAGTAGACGAGATTCGCAAGCAGGTCTTGGAAGCGCACAAATTATTGGTGCAGCTCAATCCGAAAAACAGCTCAGAATTCACCGATCTAATACGCGCCTTAGAGTCAGATAATTAGGCGCGTACGTTAGTCAGCTTTAAGTTTTCTTAGCTATCTCTAGCGGATATTTTGCACTGAATAAACTCACTGTGACGCAGATGCAACAGGTCAGCCACGCGGCGAATAATACCTTCCTCATGCTTATCTAAATGACCATCAGCAAAAGCCACACGCCACATTGCAGTCATCAGCTTGAGTTTCTTCTCATGGCTGAAGTGAGCATTAATCTCCTTGGTAAACTGATACAGCGACGTCGCCTCAGAAACCTCATCCCGAGAGAGTAGCACCAGCTCATCAACTTGGTCAGAACTCAGCTCTAACATCTGGGCAAGCGTCGCGCTAATAGACTGCAGTTCATCTTCGGCCAGATTACCGTCTATAACCATCACTTCAATCAGCAGCGCCGCTGTCGCCAGCTGCTCACCGCTGATTGAGCTGTCTTCCATATCAACTATATTTTTGGCAAAAAATGCCTTAATTTTATTAATCATTAGTTTAGGTCTTTTAACCAAGTTTCAAGTTTAATCTGATCCGCAACAAATCCGCGGATACCCTCAGCCAGCTTCTCGGTGGCCATAGCATCTTGATTGAGCTCAAAGCGAAAGCCGCTCTCGCCACCCAGTTGATAGTGGATCTTGGAACCTGTGTCCGCTGGATCCAGCCTGCGCTCCAGAGTGCCATAGTCATCATCAAGGGCTTGTAACAGCTGTGGACTAATTGTCAGACGGTCACAGCCGGCCAACTCAGTAATCTCATCGGTATTTCTAAAGCTCGCGCCCATAACGACAGTGTTGTAGCCAGTCTGCTTGTAATAGTTGTAAATGCGGGTCACCGACTGCACGCCAGGATCGTCCGCAGGTTCATATTCAGTGAGGCCAGTTGAGATCTTGTACCAATCGAGAATACGGCCGACAAAAGGCGAGATCAAAAAGGCGCCAGCATCAGCGGCAGCCACTGCCTGAGTAAAGTTAAACAGCAGCGTCAGATTACAATTAATGCCTTCCTTTTCTAGGATTTCCGCAGCGCGAATACCTTCCCAAGTGGAGGCCATCTTAATCAATACACGCTCGCGACCAATACCTGCCTGCTCATAGAGATTAATCAGGTGGCGCGCTTTGGCAATAGAGGCATCAGTATTAAAGGACAGACGGGCATCCACTTCGGTAGATACACGGCCGGGAATCTGCTCGAGAATTTTTTCACCAAAGCCCACTGCTAGTCGGTCCATACAGTCTGCCAGCTGCTCACTACTAGACTGGCGGCCATTCATGGTTGTAGCCACTATAGAGTCCACCAGGTTGCGATAGGCGGGCATCTGTGCCGCTTTTAGCAGCAGCGATGGGTTGGTTGTCGCATCTTCAGGAGAGTACTGAGCAATGGCATCAAAATCGCCAGTGTCAGCAACCACAGTGGTCATCTCTTTAAGTTGGGCCAGCTTGCTCTTGGTGTCGCTCATTAATCTTGTGCTCCAGATGTCTTTTGTAGTGCGGTGGTTAAAACCTCAATGGTCGCCGAGGGTTTATGGGCGTTCTCGCTAATATGGCGTCGATATTGTCGGGCGCCCGGCATACCGTGAAACAGACCCAATATATGTCGGGTCATAGCGTTTAATTTCGTGCCTTTGCTGAGCTCATTATCCGCGTATTGTAGAAACTCTTCTGCTATTTGTCGCCGAGTTTTTATGGCATGAGTTGCGCCATAGATATCTTGATCTACGCTAGCCAGCAAGTATGGATTGGTATATGCCTCGCGCCCAACCATCACGCCATCCAGATGCTGCAAGTGCTCCTGAGACTGCTCAAGGGTGGTGACACCACCATTAATAATAATCTCTAAATGGGGAAAATCTTTTTTCAACTGATAGACCCGATCATAGTTTAGTTCAGGGATCTCTCGATTTTGTTTTGGGCTCAGGCCCTTAAGCCAAGCCTTGCGCGCATGGACCAAAAACACGTCGCAACCGCTCTCGGCAACCCGGCCGACAAAATCGCGTAAAAAATCATAGGAATCATAGTCATCCACGCCAATCCGATGCTTGACCGTGATCGGTAAATCCACCGCTTCGCGCATTGCAGCGATACAGTTAGCCGTGATTTCCGCATCCTTCATCATCACCGCACCAAACATACCGTTTTGCACACGGTCGCTGGGGCAGCCACAGTTTAGATTGATCTCCGCATAGTCATACTGGGCGGCCATTTTACAGGCCGTCGCCAAATCTGCGGGATTGCTGCCACCTAGTTGCAGCGCAACCGGATGTTCGAAAGCATCCATCTGCAGGTGGTAGTCACTGTCGCCATGGATGATCGCGCCGGTGGTGAGCATCTCGGTATAGAGCATTGTGTGTTGGCTGATCAGGCGCAAAAAATAGCGACAGTGGCGATCAGTCCAGTCGAGCATCGGGGCAACACAGAATTTACGGTCAATCATTGAGAGTCTAGCTATTGTTTTGAGGGCGCTAATTTTACACACTTTTACTCTTTGTTGTCTGTTCAAGGTGAGCCATAAACGCGGTGGTCAGAAATGGCAGGCGGCTGAAATACATCAATTTCAGCTCAATGGAGGCTGGCCAGAAGAGGTGTTGCCAGTAATAGCGGCGGGAGCGCCCCAGTTCAACAGCTTCTGGGTCTGCCGAGAAATTGTGAGCGCGTGTTACAATACGCGGCAAACCTTTATCCCAGAGTAGCTAACATAGACTATGAAAAAACCGACTAAATCCCTTTTAGCGCCTACCGAAGACGGGCGCGTCTTACGCACCCAAAGAAGTCGTGAAGCGATTATTAATTCCGCTTATCAGTTTATGGAGGTCGAGGGAGTGATCCCCACGGCGCAAGTGGTTGCTGATAATGCGGGGGTCACTATTCGTACGCTGTTTCGGCATTTCCCTGAGATGGATTTATTATACCGAGAGCTGCATAAGCGCACCTTCGATCACTATGCCAAGGAATTCGATAAAGGCGACCGAACCGGCCCCTTAGAGGATCGAGTGCTCAGTGCGGTGAAAACCTTCACTGCGGCCTACAGTAATCAGCGCAATGTGTTTTTGGTGACTAAATCGATGATGCGTAACTCGGTTTTTTTGCGTGAAAATTACTCTCGTGTACAGAAGAGTTTGAGTAAGAGGTTGCTGGAATGGATTCCAGAATTGAGTGACTTACCCGATGAGATACATGACGGTGTTGATGGCGTATTGTCCTTTGAGTTTTGGCACCGCCTACAGGTTATACAGGGTGTCAGTAAGAAACGCTCGATCAGTATCATCAATCGTCTGGTGCTGGGATTTTTGGCCGAAAAAATCTAATTTCTTAGAGCTTATCCTCGGCGGTTATTTTGCCGCCATTGTGTTCCTATGAGTCGATCTCGCTGTATTGACATACTTAATGACATCACTCTATTATCCATGGCTGCGATAATCATTCCTTTTGTATCGGGAATCTAGGAGTCTAAAGATGCTTACTTGGTTGTTTCGAATTCTCACCTCAGTGTTGGTTATAGTGCTGTGGCTTTTTTGGCTGCTGTTTTTTTCCGAGCGCCCAGCTCTGGAAACTGATCCGGCTGTCTTGGCAGGGGATGGCAGCACTGTTGATTATTGCGATCTACCGGTTCTCGATGGCAGTGGCAAAATGGCGATAGATATCCCCAAGGGCAACACCCCAGGCTGTGGTTGGAATCACTTTCCACTGCCGATTCTAGCGCAATGCACCGAGCCACTTGCTGAAGGCGCAGTGGATATCCGCGGCTTATGGATTGGTGTCAGCGGTAAAGTAGGGTACGTGGAGAGCGTCGAGCAATGTGGTGCTCGCACAGTCGTTGTCAGCTCCGGAATTATCCATGACCTTGGGCCCAACAGTACTGGCGGCACAACCTCCAATGACACCGAAGGCTCGGTTATATTTACTATAGGGAATAAGGAATACTGCAATCGTACTAGCGCTGGTGTGGTGTGGAATGAGGGGGTTCTCAATTTTCATGCTCTTGGCTGGGGGCCGGTGGTGGTGAAGCGCTATAGGGAGGGTGAGCAGCTGGTGTGGGAGTATTTGGATGGCACTACAACCCGTATGGATAGGCTCTGCACCTTGCCAGAGGATAAGACTATTCCCAGAGAGCGCGGCCCGAGATACAAGCTGTTTTAGAAAGCCCCAAGCGGTTTTCACAGCTAGTGTTGTTTCCGCTTGGGGTCTTGCCAGTTGGTCGCTAGATTGAATGTACTAGATTGCAAGCACTAGATTGTACGTCGCACTGAAATACACCATAGGATGCAATCTGTTACCCGCGCGCCATAGCCAGCTATCTATAACTCATTATCTATTGCCTGCTATCTATTACCTGCTATCTATTGCCAAGAATGGCCATCATGGAATGGGAGGTTTCCAGCCCAGAGTTTTGGTTTTGGCCGGTTACAAATCGCTGTTCATCGTCAACAGTGACATGGGTGGCAAAAAAATCGATTAGCGCTGTAGAGCTCTCGTAGATCACCCCTGCTTTACGCAACTCAGCTTCTGGATGAAGAGGGGTGATAGTAATGTCCAGCTGCTTAATTTGCCTGTCTGTGACGCCAGTCATTTTGCGGCCGGCAATTAACAGGTTTCCAGTTTGGTCTTGGGCCTGAATTAAGCCCAGCACACCATGACAAACGCCACCGATAACAGGCACACGTTCACTGTAATAAGCCTGGCTGATTTTTTCGCCAAGTACCTCTGACTGACCCAGGTCATAAGCCGCACCCCAGCCCCCGGAGAGAAAAACAATATCATATTGGCTGATATCGACGTCGTCGATTTTGATCGAGTTTTTTACCTGGTCCTGAAAAGCAGAATCAGCCAGATAGCGATCATCTTCCGGGCTGCGAATTAGGCGTAAAAATGACTGTGGATCTACGGGGATTTCGCCACCCTGAATGCTGGCTATATCAACCTTCATGCCGCCGTCGACAAAGGTGTAATAGGGATGGGTCATCTCGGAAGCAAGCACGCCGGTGGCATTTCCAGTGGTCTCACCCGGGGCATTGAGTACAGCGTGACTGGTGGTAATGATCAGAGCGCGCTTGCCCGGCAGGTCGGTGGTTGCTCCAGAATACTCTGGGTGTATGCCTGCTTGGTGGAGAATTGTTGGAAGCGCGATAGTAATTATGGCGACAAGGCCAATGGCTAGGGTGGCTATTTTTAGGGTCTTTGACATGTTGTAATCCTGTTTGCTTTAAATGCTATGTGTTAGCTAAATATCCAGTAGAAAAACCATCAGCCCACGGCGTGTGGAGACTTTATTATCAAGCGGCTTCAAGCTTTCAGGGCCATCAATCAACTCAATATTAGTTTTTGTGATCAACCCAGGTTCGGTGCACCACAGCACTGGTGATTGCCTTATTCTTGGCCTCAATATTTTGACATGATATATGGCATTATATTTTAAGGCAATGCTACTGTCTCGCCTGATTAGAGTTCAGCTGGTACGGGAGGATTGCTGATTTCTGGGCATGTTAACGGCTGATACTGTAGTCGCTAGCCTGATTTATTAGAAGTCTTTAATGATCGTTTTATGGCATAAAACGCATAAAAAATATCAGTAACGATATTATATTGTGTAAATTTGTATTTTTTTGCTATAGTTTAGTTAAAACCCTAGTTTAGCGATCAGATGTAATCGCTAACTAGCTATTTAGTGGCAAAAATATCACGGCTGATATTATGAAAATTGATTATTTAACCCCAGAGGGTGCAACTCTCACTGAAATGGGTCGCAGGCTGGCGCGGGTGCGAAAACAGCAGGGCTTCTCGCAAACCCGCCTGGCTGAAGAGGCGGGTATTGGCGTCGCAACTCTTCGCCGCATCGAATCCGGTCAAGACGGTCAAATGGTTTCATGGCTCAAGCTACTAAAGGCACTGCGCATGACTGCCTCTGTTGATACCTTGCTGCCGGAAACCTTTGCCTCACCCATGGCTGAGGTGCTCTCAAAGTCCAAGTCAAAGTCAACGTTAAGTAAAAAGACCAAGCAAAGCCAAAAAGGCCGCGTGGCCGAGCCGGGTATTCGCTGGGGTGATCAAAGCGAATGACCACCGCGACGGTAAAACTTTGGGGCACGACTATTGGCTACGTAGCGATGGACAGCGACGAGCGCTTCGCCCGTTTTGAATACGATCCCGGGTTTGAACGCTTTGGCATTGAGCCATCGCCACTGATGATGCCTGTGCAGGGCGGGCGCATCTATCAGTTTCCCGATCTGCATCCGCGATCCTTTCACGGTATGCCAGGGTTGATTGCGGATAGCTTGCCAGACAAATATGGCCAGCGGCTGATCGACGTCTGGCTGGCGCAAACTGGCCGCCAGCCAGCCGATTTTAATGCAGTGGATCGTCTCTGTTACACAGGCACCCGTGGAATGGGCGCGCTGGAGTTTGAACCCTCCGCGGCAGCGGATAAAAGCGCAGGTAAATTGTTGTCAATAGAAAATCTAACTGAACTGGCCTCAATGGCCTTTGCCAGCAAAGAAGCACTGGATGCGAAGTTCACCGAAGCGGATGGCAAACAGGCCCTGCTGGATATATTAAAGGTCGGCACTTCGGCCGGTGGCGCGCGTGCTAAGGCAGTTATCGCCTTTAACCCCCAAACCAAACAGGTGCGTTCCGGGCAACTGAAGTTACCGAATGGCTTTGAACACTGGCTGATCAAATTCGACGGTGTAAAATTTAGCGGCGATTGGGGCGTGGCAGACCCATCAGGCTACGGCCTGCTCGAATATAGCTATCACCTAATGGCCAAAGGCTGTGGCATCGATATGATGGAAAGTCGCGTCTTCTCCGAAAATGGCCGCAATCACTTTATGACGCGACGCTTTGACCGCGGTGCCGATGGTGACAAGAAATTTATCCAGACCTTCGGTGCATTGACCCATTACGATTATTATGAAAGTGGTTATCACTCCTACGAACAGCTATTTATGGCCATGAAACGTTTGGATATTCCCAAGCGCGCCTTTGAAGAACAGTTCCGTCGTGTGGTATTTAATATTGTCGGCTGCAACCAAGATGATCACGTTAAAAACTTTGCCTTTATGATGGATCGTAACGGCAAATGGGATCTGTCTCCCGCCTACGACCTCTGTCATTCCGAAGGCAGTGAATTTACCCGCAATCATCAGCTTAGTATCAATGGTAAAACAAACGACTTTGATCGCAGTGATTTAAAACATCTGGCGCAATATGCGGGCCTGCCTCGGGGTAGTGAAAAGCAGATTATTCAGCGCACAGTGAAGGCATTTACGCAGTGGAAAGCGGTGGCGGTTGATCTCGGTATTCCAGCCAAGTTGCAGGAGCATGTTCTACGTACGTTGCGATTAAAAATATAATCTCAAAACTTAATGCTGATTGCTAGAAAGACAGGATTGCTTTAGGTTAGACCCATTAACGAACGAGCCAGATCTTAAAAAGAGCTCGATGCAAAAGCATAAGAAACCTTTATAGGGTGATCAAGTGCGTCCACATTTCCAAAAGGTTCTTGAATGAAACTTATTACAGGCCAGAAAATTCTCAGCAAACTGAGCAACCTAGGCCCTGGGCTGAGCCGTTCGCCACTGGGTTCTTTTCGATTCATCTACGACAGCTTTGATCAGTTATTTGGCAGCGGTTCTCGATCTGATGTCACGACAGAGGATCGATCAATCGATGTGGGTGAGCGTGAGCTAGGCATTAGAATTTATCGACCCAGCAAAACTGAGCCAAAGCTGACCATGGTCTACTTTCATGGTGGAGGCTATGTGATTGGTGGGTTTAAAAGTCATCATGGTTTTTGCAGCTTACTGGCGGGTCAGGCCAATATAAATCTGATTTCGGTGGATTATCGGCTAGCTCCTGAGAGCCCATTCCCTGGACCATTACAGGATGGTTTGGACGCCTGGAACTGGGTAACAGATCATGCCGCTGAGCTGGGTATTGAGCAGACCAAAATCGGTATGGGTGGTGATAGTGCTGGAGGTAATCTAGCGGCGGTATTATCCATGCAAACTTTCGGAGATCTTTTGGATGGCGATCTAAAGTCGCTGCCAGCCTTTCAGTTTTTGCTCTACCCCTGGGTCGATCTGAGTGGCGAATCTGATTCGATCCAGCGTTTTGGTAAGGGTTTGATACTGACCGAGGAAACCATGACCTTTTTCCGCGATACCTACCTGCCCAAAGAACTGGAAGCGCTGGCGGCCAAGTCTAGCCCAATACTCTGTGAAGATATGAGTTCAACGCCAGACACATTGATTGTGACCGCCGAATACGATGTGTTGAGAGACGAGGGACTGGCCTTTGTCGACAAGTTACAGCAAGCACAGGTAGCTGTATCACATCTTCATTTGCCTGATTGCACACACGGATTTATTTCAACGGGAAAATTTAGCCCAGCAACGCGCAAGCGCTTAAATGAAGTCGCGGCTATGTTGGATAGGTATGCTGCCAGTATCTAATTGTTAAGACATTGGGACTAAGTGTTCCCCAATCTTGGCGAACGATGAGCCATGGTTTGATTGAGGATAATCGTCGACTCTATATCTTCCACCTGGTCTACAGTGGCCAGTTTGTCCTTTAAAAAGGATTCAAAAGTCTGCAGGTTTTTGGTCACTATACGCAGTGCATAATCATGCACGCCGGCCAGAACACAGCACTCCAACACCTCACTAAATTCACCGATCGCTGCTTCAAACGAAGCTGCATTGCTGGAAGTGTTTTTATTCAGTTTAATAAATACAAAAGCCGAGACGCCAATGCCGAGCATGCCGTGATTGAGTCGTGCAGTGTACTGCTCGATCAGGCCACTCTGTTCCAGTTTACGCAGTCGTCTCAGGCAGGGTGTTTGTGAAAGATTAACCAAGGCTGAGAGCTCGGCATTACTGATCCGTGCATTGGCCTGCAGGGCATTGAGGATCTTGATATCGGTGTTGTCTAGGTTGATGTGATCTGTGTGCTGCTTCTTTAGGGGCATAATCAACTCAATAATGAATTATAAAGAGTCTGATTATACATATATTATCTATTTATGAGCGTTATTTGACCGAAAGCGTTAGAGGTCTTTTGTTACTATTTGCCCTTATTACAACGTCCGAATAAACAGGCAAAACAAAACATGACCGAAAAAGCCAAGGCACTTGATGCATGGATCCGTAGCGATTTCAGAGAGATCAATACCGCTCTTGAAGAGTTCTATTTTAGCCAGCCCGATCGACTGCCTGTGCCTGCCATGGGTGAGGCTTTAAAACAGCGCTTAGTGGAAGAGGGCACCGCCCTGATAAGCGACCTGCTCGCCGAAGGCAATACCGACGAAGGCTTTGATAGCGGCTTCGACTTGCTCGGCAATGTGGGGTTTTATATGGCCGCCTGCCGCCGCCATGAAATCACCGAGCCCTCCCGAGAAACTCGCTCGCCATTACAGGAAGCCTCGGCATTGGCGATGCAATTGGGCGCCTCTCTGGGCGTGATCCCACGCTTTGCCTCCAGTCATTTAGAAACTCATAATCGCGCCATCAACGGTGTCTATAAAACCTTTACCGACCTGGACGACGAAAAGTTATTTCTTGATTACAACACGCGCAGTGTCTTTGCCTTTATTCGCGCCTCAGAAGCATTGCGCCAGATACTGCCCCTGGGTGTTTCCCATCCGGTGACCTACGATCTTTTACTCAGTGCCAAACAGTCACTGGAAGAGGTTTACGCTTACAACCAAGAGCTATTTGAAAAGCTCGATGTGGATCGTTTCTTTTACTGCGTCCGACCCTATTACCGCCCTCATCGCGTGGGTCTACACGAATACCGCGGCGCCAATGCGGGGGATTTTTCCGGGATTAATGTGATCGATCTATTGCTCGGTTTGTGTCGCGCCGATGATCCCTATTATTCCCAGCTGTTGGTGGATAAATTTTTGTTTATGCGCCCGGATGATCAGTTGGTGTTGCGGGACTGTATGCGCCGTACCAGCTTGCTGGACAGTTTTTTAGCCACGGCAGATGCTGACAAAGACCAGCCCTGGGTGCAGAAAAACCTTGAGCTGTTTTTACAGGTTTGCCATGCCCACGGTCAGACCGCACTGCAGCATCATGAGCAGCTGGTGAAAAAATTTATTGAACGGCCAGCGGATGAGGGGGCACTGACTGAGACTAAAGGCATTACCGCCAGCGGGCCACCGTTGCCAGTGCTATTAAAAAGCCTGCGTAAACTCTGTGATATGCGCTGTGCGGCAGATGTTGGCGGCGAGTTTCAAACCCGCCATCTGGATATAAAACACCTTGAAGGCATGTTGTTATGAATCAGTTTATTGCCCATAAAGGAATCTATATGCTCAGCCATTCTGTGGGCCTGCCATTGGTGGGCGCAGAGCAAGCGGCGGCCAGTGCCTTTTGGCAGCCATGGCAACGTGGCGATGGAGATATCTGGAATCACTGGTTGGCTGAGATTGCCGCCTTTCGGGAACAGTTGGCTGTGCTGATGAATACGCAGATGGCCAATATTTGCCCCCAGAGCAGTCTCTCCAGTGCGGTATCAAAGATTGTTTATTCATTGCCGCCACGCCGAGAGCGGCCTGTTATTTTATTGAGCGAAGAGGACTTCCCGTCGATTGCCTTTGCGCTGCAAAAAACTGCCAGTTTGGGCTATCAGCTAAAGTTTATTCCCGCCGATACAGATACCTCGGATCTAGCGCACTGGGAGCAGCAGATGACAGCCGATGTGGGGATGGTTCTGGTGACCCATGTGCAGTCCAATAATGGACGTCAGTTGCCGGTGCTGCAGATCACTGAACTGGCACGCCAGAAAGGTATTTTATCTCTGGTGGATGTGGCCCAATCGGCGGGCATTATCCCCATTGATTTGCAGCAGTGGCAGGCAGATTTTGTGGTGGGCTCTTCAGTTAAGTGGATTGGCGGTGGTCCGGGTGCCGCGTTCCTCTGGGTTGATCCAGAGAAAATTGATCAGTGCCAGCCGGGCAATGTGGGCTGGTTCTCCCATGAAAATCCTTTTGAGTTTGATATCCACCACTTTCGCTATGCCTCGGATGCCCTGCGATTTTGGGGTGGCACGCCCTCGGTCTACCCCTATGCTGTGGCGGCCAATAGTCTCGCCCAAATTAATGCCATGGGCGTGGATAAGATTCGAGTAAATAACATTGCCCTTAGCGATCAAATTATTCAGGCTATTCCGGCTTCGGCATTGATTTCACCTCAGGCAGAGGCCCAGCGTGGAGGTACTTTAATTTTGGATTTTGGGCAGCATCAGCAGCAGGTTGTCAATCGCTTAAATGATTCTCAAGTGCACTTTGATACCAGAGCTAAGGGTATTCGACTGTCGCCTCACAGCTGTAATACTGCGGCACAAATCGAGCGCTTAATAAGCTGTTTTTAATTCACATTTTGTAGCCCGGATCGGGCGATAATAGGGTAGTCTAGACCCATAAACTCTCATATATAAGAAGAGCAGATCCCATGAATCAGAACCCTTCTAAACGGGCACCATTAAACCGCCGTCAACTGCTCAAAGGCATGAGTGCCAGCCTAGGGCTCTTGGCCCTCCGCGGCTTTGAAGTGCAGGCCGCAGCGCCATCCCACTTTACTCACGGCGTTGCCAGTGGAGACCCCTTATCTGATCGCGTGATTCTGTGGACGCGCCTGATTCCCGGCAGCGGCGAGCACAGCACTATCGACTGCCAGTGGCAGGTGGCCAAAGATCGCGCCTTTAAGCAGATTGTTAGTACCGGCATGGCCTCAACTAATTCTGAGCGAGACTATACAGTCAAGATTGACGCCGCTGGCCTCAGCCCCAACAGCCCCTATTTTTACCGCTTTTTAGCCGATGACCAGCTGGCCAGCCCCACTGGCAGAACCCGCACATTACCTGTGGGCGACATAGAGCAGATCCGCCTCGGTGTTACCTCCTGCTCTAACTATCCTCAGGGCTATTTTAATGTCTACCGCCATATGGCTGAGACCGATATAGATCTGGTGCTGCACTTGGGTGACTATATCTATGAATATGCTGAAGGTGTCTATTCCAATAAAATAGCCACGGACAAGCTCGGCCGCAAGGTTGAGCCCACTAATGAAATTTTGAGTCTCGAAGACTATCGCATGCGCTATGGTCTCTACCGCACCGACGAAGACTTACAGCTGGTTCATGCCCGTCATCCCTTTATTTGTGTTTGGGATGATCACGAACTGGCCAATGATTCCTGGAAAGATGGCGCTGAAAACCACAGTGCCGATGAAGGGGATTTCCAAGCGCGTATGCGCAGTGCCCGTCAGGCTTACCATGAATGGATGCCGATTCGCACCAGTGCCGTGGGCGATCAGAGCGCTATTTTCCGCAGCTTTAAGCTGGGCAATCTAGCTGATTTAATTATGCTGGATACACGCCTTCACGGTCGCGATCGACCCTTGGATTACGCCAAAGATCTGCCCATGCACTCAGCTTTATTTCAACTGTCAGCCTCAGGGCAGGGCAGCTTGATCAGTGAGGAGGTTTTTGCTCAGCTAAGTGAAAGCCTGCCAGCGGATCAGCTTGTGCGCATCACCATGCCCTTTGATTTCACCTCGGGAACGCCAACCCCCGTGAATGACTATGCAACTATTAAAGACCTCACTACCGAGACCTTGCCGCAGGGTTGGTATTACCTGCCGGACAGTCGGCGCTTTAAACAGCAGGCCCTGGTTGAGCCCAGCAGGACGATTCTCGGAGCCGATCAAGAGCAGTGGCTCGACAGCGAATTAAAGGCCAGCAAGCAGCGCGGCGCCACCTGGCAGGTTATTGGCCAACAGGTCTTAATGGGTAAGTTACAACTCCCAGTGTTAACTGATGAGCAGCTTAAAATTGATCAGGCCGAACCTTATGTTCGTGAAATAATGGAGATGATGAAGGTGCTGGCGCCGGCTGAAATGCCGTTTAATCTCGATGCCTGGGATGGTTACGCCGTTTGCCGAGATCGCGTGTTTAGCAGTTTTGCCGAGCATGGCACCAACCCAGTGGTATTGGCGGGTGATACGCACAACGCCTGGGCCTTCAATCTTGCGGACAGCAGTGGCCAGGCCATGGGCGTTGAAGTTGGTACCCCTGGAGTCAGCAGTCCTGGGCTAGAGACCTATCTGCCCACAGACCCAGCTGAACTGGGCAAGGCAATACAGGATGCCAGTGTTGAGCTATTTGCCGTAGACACAGCCCGGCGCGGCTGGTCAGAGATGACATTGACCCCAGAAGCCATGACCAATCAATGGCATTTTGTCAGCACAGTGTTGGATCGGGATTTCAGTGTCGAGCGCGGGGAGATGCAGTACTGTAAAGCCGGTAATAAGCGCTTTTCATAAGCGCATTTCATAAGTGCTTCTTATAAGCGCCTTTAGCTCCCTTTTACGGGAAAAACCGCTACAATCCCGACATGGCATTTGACCCCCCAACATTTCTCAAATCATTGACCCAGCGGCCGGGCATCTATCAGATGTTCAATGCCGAGGGGGAAATACTCTATGTGGGTAAAGCCAAGAACCTCAAGAACCGAGTTAGCAGTTATTTCCGCAAGACCGGCCTAAGCCCAAAAACCGCGGCTCTGGTCAAGCGCATCGAACAGATCGATGTGACAGTTACCGAGACTGAAACCGAAGCTCTGATCCTCGAGCACAATCTGATTAAGCAGCGTCGTCCGCCGTTTAATATTTTGATGCGCGACGACAAAAGTTACCCCTATATTCTGCTCACCGACAAAGATAAATGGCCACGTTTAGCCTTTCATCGCGGCGCAAAAAAAGCCAAGGGCACTTACTTTGGCCCGTTTCCCAGCGTCTATGCAGTCCGCGAAACCATGAGTTTCCTGCAGAAGACCTTTAAGGTGCGCCAGTGCGAAGACAGTTTCTTTAGCAACCGCTCGCGCCCCTGCCTGCAATATCAAATTAAACGCTGCACCGCACCCTGTGTGGAATTTGTGAGTCCTGAAGACTATGCCGCAGATGTGAATGTCACGCGCCTCTACCTGGACGGCAAGGGCGATAAAATCCTCAAGCAGCTAGAGGTAGATATGGTCAAAGCCGCCGAGGCTTTAGCTTTTGAAAAGGCCGCCGAGACTCGCGACCAGATTGCTGCACTGCGACAGATCCAAACTCAACAGGTAATCGAAAAGGGTAAGGGCACCATTGATGTAGTGGCCGGCGCCATCAGTAACGGCCAAGCCTGTGTGCATATGCTCTATATTCGTCAAGGGCGTATTCTTGGCAGCCGTAGTTATTACCCGAAAGCGCCACTGGCCCAGACCGTCGGCGAACTCTTAGATGATTTTCTGCCGCTGCTCTATTTGGCTGGCGGTGGACGTCCAGATCTGCCCAAAGAAATTTTGCTTAACGCTGAAATCGATAGCGCCGAGACCCTTACCGATGCCCTAGTGCAGCAAGTCCAGCGTAAGCTTGAAATTCGTCACTCAGTACGGGGCTTTCGCGCCAAGTGGATCGAGTTGGCCGAGCGCACCGCCGAACAAAATCTCGCAGGCAAGCTGGCCTCAAAACAAAGCCAAGAAAAACGCATGGAATCATTGCGCGAAACTCTTGAACTGGAGAGCCTGCCCGAGCGCATTGAATGTTTTGATATCAGCCACAGCAGCGGTGAGGCAGTGGTTGCCTCCTGCGTGGTCTTCGACGGCAGTGGCGCAGTGAAAAGCGACTATCGCCGCTTTAATATTGAAGGTATTACCGGTGGCGATGACTATGCCGCTATGGAACAGGCTATTAGAAGACGCTACACCCGATTGATGAAAGGCGAGGGCAAGTTACCCGAGATCCTGCTGATTGACGGCGGTAAAGGTCAGATTGGTATAGCCAAAGAAGTACTCGCCGATCTGGGCGTAGTGGGTGTAATGATTTTAGGGGTAGCCAAAGGCACCACGCGCAAAGCCGGCTTTGAAACCCTGATCCTGGCAGACCAGAACAACCGTGTAATCGCCCGGCCTCAGCAGGCCGCGCTGCATCTGATTCAGCAGATCCGCGATGAAGCCCACCGCTTTGCCATCACCGGACACAAGGCGCGTCGCGATAAAAAACGTCGTACTTCACCACTTGAGGGCATTCCTGGAGTGGGTCCAACTCGGCGCCGGGATATCCTCAAACACTTCGGTGGTATCCGCGAAGTACAAAAAGCCAGCGTCGCTGATTTGATGAAAGTACCCAATATCAGCAAAAAGGTTGCTGATGAGATTTACAGCGCACTGTACAATGACTGACTTTTAGATTCGCCGTACGATCAAGACGATCGAGACGATCAATACGCGAACCCATTATCGCCAACAGAAGACAATTACATGTGGAATCTGCCTAACATACTGACCCTGCTGCGCATTGGCTTAATACCAGTGTTCATCGCTATCTACTATACCTCATGGGAGTGGCACAACCTGATCGCCGCCGCCGTGTTTGGTGTGGCAGCAGCGACCGACTGGGTAGATGGGTATATGGCACGCAAATACGATCAGGTCACGCCCTTTGGTGCTTTCCTTGATCCGGTTGCCGACAAGCTGATTGTGGTAGCCGCCATGGTGATGCTGCTTGAAGTACACTCAAGTCCTTGGTTTTCGGTGGCCTCGATAATTATTATCGGCCGAGAAATCGTAATCTCCGCACTGCGCGAGTGGATGGCCGAGATGGGTTATAGCGGCACCGTAGCCGTAGCCATGATCGGCAAAGTGAAGACCTGGGTACAGATGGTCGCCATTGCCGTGCTGCTGGCCGCCAAGCCAGAAAATGAACTGCTTACCAATCTCGGATTTATCGCCATTTATATCGCCGCAGCGCTAACCCTCTGGTCAATGATCCACTATCTGCGCGCCGCTTGGCCGCAATTGAGTGGCACAACGACAAGTAAGTGAGATCAGGGCGATAATCAGTTGATTTATTGCTGGTAATGCCTAGAATAGCGGCCTCTTAAAGGGTACTGAGTTCAGCACTGTTTAAGTTTGAAGTTGAAATGTTTTTATAGGCGCCGTAGCAAAGTGGTAATGCAGTGGACTGCAACTCCGCGATCGTCGGTTCGATTCCGACCGGCGCCTCCATTTCTCCACTTGATATCAATTAGCCTAGCTAATGCCAATAGTTCCCCCAAACCCCCAGTACTTCTGCTAAAATCTCGCTCAAATCCATAATTACAATAATAAGCAGAGAATATCCCCATGGCAGAAATCACATTAGTCGGCTGGTTCCACACAATACTGGGCATCCTGTCCATCGGTTCAGTCATCTACACCATCGCAAAACACAAAATCATTAAATCGACTACCAAATCCGGCCAGGTCTACTTGATAGCGACCTTAATAACCGCCATCTCCGCACTAACCATCTTCCAAAATGGCGGCTTTAATATTGCTCATTTGCTGGCGGTCGCCACATTACTAGCCGTAGTTGTAGGCTGGCTCGCTGAGAAAAAACGAATTGTCGGCGGACTATCCCCATATCTTCAGGCAGCTAGCTACTCAGCCACCTTCCTATTCCATATGATCCCAGCGATCACCGATGGTTTGAGACGCTTGCCGGTCAACGATCCAGTGGTAACTGATGTTGCAGACCCCTTGCTGCTAGGCTTTTATATGGCATTTGCGGCCACCTACGTGGTAGGAGTAATTGTTCAAGCAATCTGGCTGCGCAGGTCCAACGCCAGCGCTTAAAAGTTGGGGCGTAAAAAAGCCCCAAAAAGCGCATGATTGTTTCCCATTTGAGATTTTGATCAGGTATAATTTCGGCCGCTCAAGCAGCGGCGGTCGATTGTTTGGTTTGAGTAGAAAGCCCACCTAGTTACACTCCCGGGTGGCGAAATTGGTAGACGATGAGCAGGATGCTCGAGTGTCGCGTTAGGCAGGACGCCGGTAGCGACCGCAAGACCAGTCTGAAAGACTGGCAGAATTATCAGCCA
>Ga0209712_10000351_pt1 | contig 41877 bp, 40 predicted proteins | sample ArcOceMetagenome_FD_187443 | JGI IMG/M metagenome (GOLD analysis project Ga0209712, IMG submission 187443) | Marine eukaryotic phytoplankton communities from Arctic Ocean - Arctic Ocean - Greenland ARC118M Metagenome (SPAdes) (version 2) | ecosystem: Environmental > Aquatic > Marine > Oceanic...
AAAACCTTAACATCGCTGTTAAGGTTTTGTCTCTTCTCTAAAAAGAGAAAATGGTGCCGACTACCGGAGTCGAACTGGTGACCTACTGATTACAAGTCAGTTGCTCTACCAACTGAGCTAAGTCGGCACACAGGGTAAATCTTTCTGGGTGACGCTACTTTTGGGTGTTGGTAAACTGCTCAGTAGCAGCTAATCCCGAAAGCGAGCGCTATTGTATTCACAATTTATATGTTGTCAATCAAATAAAAGAATTAATCTAGCTAGCTTTTAAAGTTTCATCAGTCGTGCCGCTTCATCTTTAAGCATAGGGAAGTTTTCAGCAGGCACGTATTCGACTAACGCCTGCATAACTTTACCCAATTCAGCATAATTTTCTGCACACAAATTGAAGTGACCCATTTTGCGCTTTTTACGTGGCGTTTTACCGTACCAATGTAAATGACAACCTGGAATACTCAGCATGTCCCGTACAAAAGCCTTGCACCCAATTATGTTGATCATAGCTGTGGGTGAGGTGACTTTGGTTGAACCAAGTGGCAACCCTCTGACTGCTCGAAGGTGGTTTTCAAACTGACAAGTATCAGCACCTTGCATCGTCCAGTGTCCTGAATTATGTACTCGTGGTGCTATTTCATTCACCAATAGTTGTTCTCCCATTTGGAAGAATTCAACCGCAAGCACACCTACGTAATCTAGAGATTCTGCTAGTTTATTGAAGATATCTTGTGCTTGTTGGTTCAGTTTTGGGTCAACGTTAGGGGCAGGTGCAATAGAAACATGTAACTGACCATGATGATGCAGGTTTTCGGCAAGCGGGTAATAGGCAATATCACCTTTGCTGCTGCGCACTGCAACCAGTGAAAGCTCGCGATCAAAATTGAGCATTTTCTCAACAACTAAGGGCACTTTTTGTAAGTCTAATTTCGACAATTGTTGCTTGAGCTCAGGCAAGTCGTTTTTGCTTTGTAAGCGCCATTGCCCATATCCGTCGTAACCATCACGGCTGGCCTTTATGATTAGCTTTTCGCCAAGTTTTTCAACAGCCGAATCAAGTTGTTCGACGTCGGTAACGATTTCAAATGGGCAGTTAGCTATAGCCAGTTTTTCAAGCAACTTTTTCTCACGCACCCTATCAGCACCAGTAAGAATAGCTTCAACGCTAGGTTTCAGTTTGCCACTGGCATGGACTAATTCGAGCAAATCCTCAGGAATATGTTCAAACTCAACAGTGATAGCGTTCACTTCCTCAATCATCCTATCAAGGGAGTTATTGATGATCTGTTTGCTCACAGGATCAACAATTTTATTATCGGCTACGTCTACTGCCTGAACACTTATTCCGATTGGATAGCCAGCCAAAGCCATCATTCTTGCTAACTGACCTGAACCAAGAACTAATATGCTCATTTATATAATCTCATGTCGACTTTTATCATAAAGAGGGAAGCACTAATTCGTCTTGCGCCATCACAGTGGCTGTTTGCTCTGCTCGAAAGTCTTTGATTGCTTGTTGCACATCAGGATTTTGTAAGCCGACAACTTGTGCAGCTAACAATCCAGCATTTGCAGCGCCTGCTTCGCCAATGGCTAAAGTGCCCACTGCTACACCTTTGGGCATTTGCACGATCGATAGTAAAGAATCAATACCGTTCAGTTGGCTAGAGCGCACAGGTACACCAAACACAGGCAAATGTGTATGTGCTGCTATCATGCCGGGCAAATGTGCCGCACCACCTGCACCGCCAATAATTACTTGATAACCTTGTTCAGCCGCTTGTTCGGCAAAATCTGTGAGTAAATTTGGCGTACGATGAGCAGAGACAACTTTCGCGGTATAACTGACGCCAAGCTTTTCTAACATTAGCGCTGCGTTTTGCATGGTAGGCCAATCAGACTTTGAGCCCATTACTATTGCCACGTTTGGCATAACTTTCTCTCTTAAATCACATTTTATTATATAGGGAAAACCGATCCCCCTAAAATTTTGGACGAGTATTGTAGCTTATCGCTATCAGCATAGAAACCACCTCAATCGGTGGTTTAAATAACGTCAATTTTAGTGAAGATCCATGTAATCCAAGGTTAAGTCTGTGAGTAGTTTTACGCCAGTTTTCATACCTGAATCGTCGACATAAAACTCTGGGGTGTGGTGGGCCGGGGCTTTGTCTTCTGGCACATCTAAGGGCTTACCGCCTATCCACATATAGAGACCCGGTATTTTTTCTTGAAAAAACGAAAAGTCTTCAGCGCCAGTTACTGGTTTACTGTAAATAACGTTTTCGCGGCCTGCACTTTTAATCAGTGTAGGCACCATTTTTTCTGTTAGTGCCGGATCGTTGTAAGTAATAGGATAGTAATAATCTAAGGGTAAAGTCACTTCGACTTCGGCGCGCATACTGTCAGCAATGCCTTTAACTTTTCTAGGTAGCGCTTCATACATGTGATCACGGGCCGCTTTATTTAAGGTACGGATGGTGCCCACTAATTCAACTTCACTAGGAATAATATTCGAGCGGTTACCACCATGAATAGAACCTATTGTCACTACGGCTGCTTCGTCAATGAGTTTAATTTCTCGGCTGACAATAGTCTGCAAACTCATGATAATTTGTGCTGCTGTGGTGATTGGATCAACACTCAACCAAGGATATGCGCCGTGCGCTTGTTTACCTTTTATCACTATTTTAAAAGGGTCAACCGCAGCCATAGTGCCGCCTTCTTTATAACGAATTTTGCCGACGTCGGTATCAGCACTGATATGTAAGCCAAAAATCACGTCTTATGTAAGCCAAAAATCACGTCTACATCTGGGTTGTTAAGCACACCCTCTTTAATCATCAGTTCAGCGCCACCTTTTTCACCTCTCGGTGCACCTTCTTCCGCGGGCTGAAAGATAAATTTCACTTTGCCTTGCAGTTGGCTTTTCATGTTGACTAAAATTTCAGCTGCACCCATTAACATTGCAACATGGGTATCGTGGCCACAGGCGTGCATAACTGGCACGTCGTTACCTTCAAGCTCGCCACGTTGGGTTGACTTCCAAGGTAAATCACTTTGTTCAAGTACCGGCAGCCCATCCATATCTGCACGCAGTGCAACGACCGGCCCTGGTTTGCCACTATCAAGTACGGCTACCACACCGGTTATAGCTACACCTGTTTGTACTTCTAGCCCAAGGCTCTTTAGGTGTTTAGTAATATACTTTGCGGTTTCAAACTCGCGATTGGATAGCTCAGGGTTTTGGTGCAAATGATGACGCCACTTAATAACTCGAGGTTCGATATCGTTAACCATTTGTTCAACAGTAGGTGCTGCGAATATTCTAGGTGTGAAAGTTAAGAGTAATAAGACGGCGGGTATTAGCTGTTTCATTGATGTCTGACTGTAAGTGAACGAATATCTAATATGTTAAAAGCCCATCAGCTTGTCAAATATTAAGCAGGGGTTAGGTGGGTATATCTAAAAAAAGTATAAAAAAATCCGTTTGCAGCTTCCTGAAAACGGATTCTAATGAATTTAAAAAAGACTAACTTTTTTGTCTGCGCATAGCAGTAAAGAATTCATTGTTTGTTTTAGTCATAGACAATTTACCGATAAGAAACTCCATCGCGTCTATCTCAGACATTTCATGCACAATTTTGCGCAATATCCACATTTTCTGTAGTTCGTCTTGAGTAGTCAGTAACTCTTCACGACGAGTACCAGAACGATTGTAATCAATCGCTGGGAACACACGTTTTTCAGCAATCTTACGGTTCAGGTGTAATTCCATATTACCTGTACCTTTAAATTCTTCGTAGATAACTTCATCCATTTTGGAGCCAGTATCAATCAATGCTGTGGCAATAATAGTTAAGCTACCACCTTCTTCGATGTTACGTGCAGCACCGAAGAAACGTTTAGGTTTGTGCAATGCGTTGGCATCTACACCACCGGTTAATACTTTGCCTGATGAAGGTATAACTGTGTTGTAAGCTCGTGCTAGACGAGTAATTGAGTCTAGCAAAATGACCACGTCTTTTTTGTGTTCGACTAAACGTTTGGCTTTTTCAATTACCATTTCAGCAACCTGGACGTGGCGACTCGCTGGCTCATCAAAAGTAGAAGCTATAACTTCACCGCGAACCAAACGTTGCATTTCAGTTACTTCTTCTGGGCGCTCATCAATCAACAACACCATTAACAAACATTCAGGGTGATTAGCTGCGATAGATTGGGCGATGTTTTGCAACAGTAATGTTTTACCTGCTTTGGGTGGCGCTACAATCAAACCACGTTGTCCACGGCCAATCGGAGAAGCTAAATCTAAAACTCGTGCAGTGATATCTTCACTACTGCCATTACCACGTTCCATAATTAAACGTTCGTTAGCGTGAAGTGGAGTTAAGTTCTCGAATAATATTTTATTACGTGCATTTTCAGGTCGGTCGTAATTCACTTCGCTAATTTTTAATAATGCAAAGTAACGTTCGGTATCTTTAGGAGGGCGTATTTTGCCTGAAATGGTATCGCCAGTTCGCAAGTTGAAGCGCCTGATCTGACTAGGCGAGACATAAATGTCGTCTGGGCCTGCCAAGTATGAAGAGTCGTTGGAACGCAAAAATCCAAAACCATCCTGAAGAATTTCTAGTACGCCATCACCAAAAATATCTTCACCGCTTTTAGCGTGAGATTTAAGGATAGAGAAAATAATATCTTGTTTACGAGCGCGAGCCATGTTTTCTAGCTTCATTTCTTCGGCTAGGCTAACCAGTTCACTGATCGGTTTGTTCTTGAGTTCCGTAAGATTCATAATTGGTGGGTCTTTATGCTAGAAGCTTGTCTTTAAAGCCAAGTTTGATTGATTGATTCAAAGGTTTGTACTTATTTACATCTCTGATTTGAGCTAAGTGTGGGTTTGTTCAGGTGTGAACAACACAAAAGTTAGCACCAAATAATTCCCGCGTCCAGTGAATTGTCTGCTTGTTAGCTGATTTAACGTCATCCCGCACTGCTTATCTAAAGTATCGGGTAATTAAAGAAAACATAAATAACAATTTATTTACAATAAGAATGGGCGCTGCAGGCAATGTGTTGTTATACGTATATACAAAAAAGCCCAGCAATAGCTGAGCTTATATTTTTTATCTTACAGTAAAGAAGACTAGATGTTTTCGTTTAAAAACTCTAAAAGTTGTGCTTTTGACATCGCGCCAACTTTGGTTGCAGCTACATTACCGCCTTTAAATAACAATAATGTAGGTATACCTCTGATGCCGTACTTGGGTGGTGTTTCGTTATTTTCATCGACATTCAGCTTACCAACTGTTACTTTGCCGTGAAATTCGTCAGCCACTTCATGCAGTATTGGTGCGATCATTTTACATGGACCACACCATTCTGCCCAAAAATCAACTAACACAGGACCAGCAGCATTAATAACATCGGCCTCGAAACTACCATCAGATAGCTGGATAATTTTGTCGCTCATACTTTTCTCCGTAATTTTTCTCTCGCTGATATGACTCAGCGCGGTTATGATTGTTATATAGAAACTGGTTTTTAATGCAAGCAATGATAAGCTATAAGCTATGCCAACTACACACTTAACCGATACAAAATTTTCAGACTTACCCATTAATCAGCAGGTTGTAGATGCGCTGTCTGCGGCCAATTTCAGCCTTTGTACACCGATACAAGCGTTGAGCTTACCCCCCTTACTTGAAGGCAATGATCTTGCAGGTCAAGCGCAAACAGGTACAGGTAAAACAATTGCATTTTTGGTCGCCACTTTCCACTATCTGCTGACTAACCCTCAAGATTCAAAACGTCAGCCTAGGGCAATCATCATGGCGCCTACCCGTGAGCTAGCTGTGCAAATCTTTAACGATGCAGAATTACTTAGCCAACACACTGGCTTGACCCTTGGTTTGATTTATGGGGGCGAGGGTTATCAAAGTCAACGGGAGAAATTGCAAGGTGGTGTAGATATTATTATCGGCACCACTGGTCGTATCATCGATTACTACAAACAAAATATATTTTCATTAGCCTCAATTCAAGTTGCGGTGTTGGATGAAGCCGACCGTATGTTTGATTTGGGCTTTATTAAAGATATACGTTATTTGTTTAACAGAATGCCAAAACCGACCGAACGTCTGAGTATGCTTTTTTCTGCTACTTTGTCTTACCGAGTTCAAGAGTTGGCCTACGACCATATGGACAATCCAACTCATGTCCAGATTGAGCCAGAAAGAAAAACTGCAGAACGGGTAAAAGAAGAGCTATTTTATCCATCAGACGAAGACAAGCCTTACTTGCTACTCACTTTGATGGAAGAAGAATGGCCAGACAAAGCCATTGTTTTTGCCAACACTAAACACGGATGTGAAAAGATATCTGACTGGTTAGAAGCTGATAATCATAGGGTAGGTTTGTTAAGCGGTGATGTTCCTCAGAATAAACGCTTAAAAATATTAGAAAATTTCACTTCTGGTGTGCTTGATGTATTAGTAGCCACAGATGTTGCAGCTCGTGGTTTACATATTCCAATGGTGAGCCATGTCTTTAACTACGATTTACCCGACGATGCAGAAGATTACGTGCACCGTATTGGAAGAACTGGCCGTGCTGGTGAAAGTGGTAGCTCAATTAGTTTTGCTTGCGAAAAATACGCGCTAAACTTACCGGCGATTGAAGAATATGTGCAACATTCAATCCCAGTGACAGAGTACAATCCGAATGATTTAATGCGTGAAGTCACGCCACCTAAACCTCGCTTTAAAAAGCGTATGCAAAGTGGTAAAAGTCACCAAAAACGTCCTTCAGGCCCACGCCCAAATCGAAATAGATGAATAATAACACCGAAGTCATTGCCCCCTTCTCTCAGCCTGAGCAACTATATGCTGCTGTAGATTTAGGCTCCAACAGCTTTCATATGGTGATTGTGCGGGTTGTGGCTGGTAGTGTGCATATTATTGGTAAAGTAAAACAAAAAGTACGTCTTGCCGCTGGGTTAGATGAAAATATGGTACTTGATCAACTTAGTCTTGAAAGAGGTTGGAAGTGCCTTGAAACCTTCGCTGAACGTTTGCAAGATATTCCACTTTCAAATATCAAGATTGTTGGCACTGCCACTTTGCGTTTGGCTGCCAACGCCGACCTGTTTATCGAAAAAGCTGAAAAAATTCTCAAGCATAAATTAAATGTAATTGATGGCGAGGAAGAAGCCAGACAAATTTACTTGGGTGTAGCCTATACCTCGGCTAATCAAGGCAATTCTTTGGTGATTGATATTGGTGGCGCAAGCACAGAAGTGATTGTCGGCAATGATATGAACCCGATTCATTTAGTTAGCATGAACATGGGTTGTGTCACTTTCAAAGAACGCTTTTTCGCTGATGGCAATATATCAGAGCAGAGTTTTGAGCTTGCTATCAAAGAGGCCAAGTCATTGTTGGAGCCTGTTATTGAAGACTTTATCAGTTTCGATTGGCAGCAATGTTTAGGTGCATCAGGTACACCCCAAGCCATTACTGAAATTTTAGTGACTCAAGGAATTAGTGATTCTATCCGCATAGATTATCTGCATAATCTTAAACAGCAATGTATCGATTGTGTGACCATAGATCTATTGCAAATAGACGGTTTAACAGAATCCAGGAGAGCGATTTTCCCTAGTGGTTTAGCCATTTTGATTGCTTTGTTTGAACAGTTAAACATACAAGAAATGCAGATATCAGGCGGCGCACTGCGCGAAGGCCTAATCTATGGCATGTTAGATAACATGCAGCAAAATGATCGCAGGCTGCAAACACTTGTGCAATGTATTGAACATTTTCATATTGAGCCTAAACACGCTAATCGAGTTAAAAGTATTGCACTTAGTCTGTTTAAACAAGTACAAAGCCAAATGGTGTTAGGCAAGGTGGATTGCGAAGCGATATTGATGGCTTCGGCTATGCTGCATGAGGTTGGCTTACACATCGAATATAAATTACACCATCAACATGGTGCATACATACTTAGTCACTTGCCTATGGTCGGTTACACTCAACAACAACGGGCCGGTATCAAAGCACTAGTGCAAAGTCACAGACAGGAAATAAAACTCAGTTTATTTGACTCCTTCCATCCAGAGGTACGCCAAGCATTATTGGTATTAGTCAGAGTATTACGTTTATCTTGTTTACTCTCCATCCGTAGGAAAGACAATTTACTGGCTGGTTTTACTTTAAAAGCTTCAGATGAAAAGTGGGTGCTCACTTTCCCTGAGGGCTGGCTGAAATCACATCCATTAATAGATGCAGAACTAGCTAACGAAAAATGGCAACAACATAAGGTGGGCTGGTTGTTGGAATGTTTTTAAATTTTCATCGAAGTCATTTACAACCTAAATAGATAAATAAATAGACTAAAGGTTGTTTAATCATAAGGATAAATTCCTTAGCCTTGTTTCAAAAGTATTGCGGCCTGCTTCGCAAAATAAGTCAAAATGCCATCTGCACCTGCTCGTTTAAAAGCCAATAGGGATTCTAAAATAACTTCATCTTCATTTAGCCAGCCATTGGCAAACGCTGCTTTGTGCATGGAGTATTCACCGCTGACTTGGTAGGCAAATGTGGGTACTTTGAATTCGTCTTTACAACGCCTGACAATATCTAGGTAAGGCATTCCGGGTTTGACCATGACCATGTCTGCCCCTTCTTGCAAATCCAAAGCGATTTCGCGCATCGCTTCGTCTGAATTAGCAGGATCCATTTGGTAGTTCTTTTTATTACCACCCTTAATGTTGCCTGCTGAGCCGACTGCATCTCTGAAAGGTCCATAATAACTGGAGGCGTATTTAGCCGAATAAGCCATGATACAGGTATTGATAAAGCCATTACTTTCGAGAGCTTGGCGAAGCGCGCCAACACGGCCATCCATCATATCGGATGGTGCGATGATATCCGCTCCCGCTGCTGCGTGAGATAATGCTTGTTTGACTAATACTTCGATAGTTTCATCATTCAATACATAACCCTGTTCGTCAATCAGGCCATCTTGGCCGTGAGAAGTAAAAGGGTCGAGGGCAACGTCTGTTATAACGGCAATATTTGGTATGGCTTGCTTTATAGCTCGCACCGCTTTCTGCGCTAACCCTTGTGGATTAAAAGCTTCGCTTGCACACAATGATTTGGCTTGCATCGGTGTCACCGGAAATAGTGCGATGGCAGGAATGCCTAGTGCTACCAGCTCATGTGCCTCCTTTACTAACAAATCAATGGATAAACGTTCTACGCCGGGCATGGAAGGCACCGCTTCTTTTTTATTTTCGCCCTCCAACACAAACATAGGATAGATTAAATCGCTGGCAGTGAGTTGGTTTTCAGCCACTAACCTGCGAGTGAAATCTTGTTTGCGTAATCTGCGCATGCGCGTATTGGGGAATTGTTCAATCATGATTAATCCTGCTGTTTAATAATGTCTAAATGGCTGCCTTGCACATTATTTCGACCTGCCTTTTTGGCTGCGTATAGTTGTTTATCCGCTAAGGCTAAAATAATATCTTCCGGTTGGTTCAAGTCAGCTATTGCAGTACCTATACCGGCGCTAATTGTAATATTTATTGATACGTCTTCGACTTGTATACTGGTTTTTTCTATTTTAGCTCTAAGCTGTTCTACCAAGACTAAAGCACCTTCTAAGTCAGTGCTGGGCAGAATAAGTGCAAACTCTTCGCCACCGAAGCGGCAAACATCATCACTGGGCCTTTTTAAGGCTTTATTAAGTGTATGGGCAACTGTTTTAATACATTCGTCGCCAACTAAATGGCCATATTGATCATTCACATTTTTGAAATGGTCAATATCCATCATCACTATAGATAATTGAGTTTGTTCACGTCGACTTCTGCGCACTTCGGCTTGATATTTTTTATCAAAATAGCTGCGATTGCGGATCCCTGTTAAAGCGTCTAAGGTGTTTTTTTCTTGCAGTTCGCGATTGGTTTCAGATAACTCACGCAGGGCAATCTCTAATTCTAAAGTACGTTCTTGAACTTTGTATTCAAGATCCTCAGTAGCACTTTCTTGTAAAGCCAGCATGTCTTTTTGTGTATGTTGAGATTGTCGCTCTTTATTTAATAACTCTGCTTGCGTATCCAGTAATGCTTGGCGTTGTTGATTGTGGCTAATAGCCAGAATGAGCGCTAGAAGCACGGTTTCTATGCCTGCACCCAACATCAATAAGTAGTAAGAAGGTAAGTTAAAATTGATTATATTAAGCGTGTCTAGACTTACTGCAAAACCACTAATAAACAGCACTGCCCACGCTAAGGTATAATATCGAGCGATTGCTAGGCCTTTTATCCATAACCAAGTTGAGACGGCGAGAATAAATACACCACTGCTCGATAACATCAGCAAAAAGGCTTTAATAAAGACTTGTAGCGGTATAAATAAGCTGATGACTAGACCGATTAAAAAAGCATAAGCGGTAATGTTAAGTAACTTACTTAGGCGTGCACTATAGGCGCGGACGTTGAGTAACATGTCGCAAAATATTATCGATAACCACACAGTTAAATTGGCAAAAATACCTACTGCGTGTTGCTGCAACCAAGGTGAATTTGGCCATATATAGCGATAACCTAAGCCTTGCAGCGCTGATAAGGTTAAAGCTAAAAATATTACATAACCGGCATACACCAAAAAAGTGGGGGTGCGGGTTGTGATAAAAAAGAATAAGTTACTTAATCCCATTGCCAGCATTAAACCAAAGAAACCGCCCATGATTAGGCCACTTTTACTGGTAAATTCTAAGTAATCGTTTTGATGCCAGATATTTAGAGGTAAACGCATTGCGCCTTTTGAGTAGGTGTTAATGTAAACGTCTATAGGCTGGCCATTTTCTGGTACCGTGAATAAAAAGTTTTCGTGTTCAACAATACGTTGCGAGAAAGTCAAAGTATCGCCTACTTGATATCCTGCAAGTACATTGCTGTCTTGCACAAACCAAAGATTAACGCTGTCCAATAGTGCATTGTCAATTTCCAATAACCTGGATTCTGCTGAGTTGATGTTATCGAGGGTAAACCTAAACCAATGTAACTCGTTAGACATACCTAATGAGGTTAGATCCTGACTATGTTTCTGCCAAATATTGTCTGTGTTTAGAATATTAGAAATCGAGTACTGTTTTTGGGTATCAACAAAGTGCTCTACATTTTGCAACACTGTATGATTTGGGCGGGTCGTGCTAGAAAAATTAGTTCCTACAAAAACGGCTGCTATACAAAAAAAACTGATGATTAACCACAGCCAATTTTTGCTTAGTGTCACGTTAAACGGATTATTCAGCATGATTATGATCAAGACTCATGCTTGAAATATTAAACAATGCTTGGGTATTAACCTGGCTCGCTAGCTGTAATGTTTTGATATCAGTTGCCATTAGAGTGGCTACTTCCCCAGCTATGAATGGCAAATAGGCGGGTTCGTTATTGCTACTGTCTACTTTACGGTTGTTGGCCAAACCTTTGGGGCGTAAATAAGGTGCGTCGGTTTCTAATAAAATACGATTTAATGGCAGTGACTTGACGGCTTTGCGCAATGCTTGTCCACGCTTTAGATCACACACCCAACCGGTTATACCAATATACAAATCTAAATCTAAGTAACGATTCATCTGTTCAATGTCGCCGGTGAAACAATGCACCACACCACCTTTCAATTCTTTACGATATTTTGTTAGCAATTCAATCTGTGCATCAAATGCATCGCGTTCATGTAAAAAAACCGGGAGCCCCAATTCGCAGGCTAATTTGAGCTGTTGCTCAAAAGCAAAAAGCTGTTGTTCTGGTGTTGAAAAGTTCCGATTAAAATCCAAACCACACTCACCGATGGCCACTACACGATCAGACTTGGCTAAAGTTTTGAGTTCATTTATTGTTTGAACAGTAAATTGGCTGGCGTCGTGTGGATGGACACCTGCAGTAGTAGATAAGTTTTCGGGGTATTGCTCTGCTAACCTGATCGCTTGTTGGCTTTTGTCCAAACTAGTACCGGTAATAATAATATGGCTAACATTAGCTGCTAAGGCACGTTCTAATACTGGTTCAAAAACCAACCTTTTATCCGTGAAGTTGACACCAATATCACACCAAAACATTAACTTATTTCACCCGCTTTGCACGAATTCGTTTTTTTGAATTTTCTTTACCAATAAAAAACGAGCCCAATGCACCGCGCTTAATAATAACCACATCATCTTTGCGTAACTTGAAACGCGAGCTATCTGTTTGACGCCATATTTGTCCATTATCAATAGTAATAATTAGCTGACCATAAGGTGCTTTATTTACCTTGATTGTTGTGGCTCGGATTTGTTTGATTAAATCTTCGGCTCGTTGCTTATTTTCATGACCAAATTTTGCCTGTTGTTGATTGGCTTTGTCAGCTATATCAACCGTTTTTTGTGGTTGAGCTATTAGTGCTACTTTGGGAAGTTCTGATTGTGCCAATACTGGCTCTGGTTGAATTCCATGTGCCGCTTGAATGGCATTGTCCACTGGTTCGTGAGTCACGGCCTGACTAGGAATTTGCTGTGGTAATTTGAGCTGTTTAGGTTGGCTGCTTATAGTTTTCTTTGCCAACGTGTCGTAACAGACTAAGCGCTGCGAACTATCGTTATTTTTAGCACAAATTGATAATTCGTCTAACAGTGTGTTTGCCACACCAAACGGGCTCACCAAGATTATTAAGAATGCACACCTGCTTAAGTAGGTCATAAATTATCCTGTTGTTCTTGATCTGCTTTTTTTCGAGTATAAATACTGCCAACCACAATGCCAAACTCGTATAAAATCCACATGGGTATAGCGAGTAGTGTTTGCGATATGATGTCGGGCGGGGTTAGCAGCATGCCTAATACAAATACACCTACTATGACATATGGGCGTTTTGCTCTCAACGCATCGGGTGTGGTTACACCTGTCCAACACATCAGAACTACGGCCACAGGAATTTCAAACGCCAGACCAAAAGCAAAAAATATTTTAAGTACAAAATTAAGGTAACTACTGATATCGGTATTGATCACTACACCTTCTGGCGCCACGCTTGTAAAGAACGAAAACGCTAAAGGAAATACTACATAATACGCAAAGGCCATGCCCAAATAAAACAACAGTGTGCTGGAAACTAGTAGAGGAACTACCAAGCGTTTTTCATTTTTATATAAGCCTGGCGCCACAAACCCCCAGATCTGATACAACACCACAGGTATAGCAATAAAAAATGACAGCACCATAGTCAGTTTAAAGGGCGCAAAGAAGGGAGAAGCCACATCTGTGGCGATCATTTGTGCATTTTCTGGCAGGGTCTCTAGCAAGGGGGTCGCTAACCAGTGGTATAGGTCTTGTGCAAAATAAACCAAACACAAAAACACTACAAAAACACTGACAACTGCTTTTAATACACGGCCTCTGAGCTCAATTAAATGAGCAATTAAGCTATTCGGATCAGCCATGTTAGTTACTCTTTAGAATAGGGTTTTTGAACGGACTTGGCTGCATCACGAAGTTCATCAACAGATTTTTGCAACTCCGGGGACAGATTTTCTAGGTTTTGGTGCTCGGCTTTTTTCAAGTTTTCATGTAACTCATGAATTTTGAACTGCTGTTCAACTTCCTGTCTAAAGCCGCTGGCCATACCTTTAACACTGCGCACTGTTTTCATGGCCGAGCGAATGGCACCAGGTAACCTTTCAGGCCCCAACACCACCAAACCAACTACAGCAATAATTAACAGTTCGAAAAAGCCGATATCAAACATTAATTATTCTCTTTATGTTCGCTCTTGGTTTGTTGAACCGTTTTTTCTGCACTTTCTGCACTTCCTGCATCATCTGTCGATTTGTCTTCGACTATCTCTTTAGCAACAAAATCAGCATCTTTTTCTTTGTCGTCATCACCCATGGCTTTTTTAAAGCCTTTCATCGCTGAGCCTAAATCTCCACCTAAACCGCGGAGTTTTTTTGTGCCAAAAAGTAAAACTACAATAACCAATATAATTACTAACTGCATGGGGCTAATGCCAAACATAACTTTACTCCTATAAACTCGTTACCCTCATTATACGTAGCTTATTAAAAAGGTCACTGGATTTGATTGCCAAATCTAGGCTGTTTGACTTTAAATACCAATTCTTCATAACAATTGTCCACTCAGCGTGATTTAAAGACACCTAATCAAGGCGCTTGAATGAAAGAATAGTCTGCTTATTTCGAATTCAGGCAACGCAGAGTAGGTGTCTTTAAACCTCTAACATCCGTTACGAGCCTAAAGAGAGTGCACCAACGACTTTTATCTTGCGCATGCCATGTTCGTTGCTGCCCTTGAGTATTGCGGCTTAACATCCGTCCTCAAATTGAAAGTCGCTGGACGCACTCTGAGTAGGTAATTGTCAGGATGAATTGGTATGGACTTCTAATTGCGTTAATCTAAAGTCTGCAAACGCCAATTGCTTGCCTATTAAATACTCGTAAACAAGTATTTGCCTTAAGGGAAAGTGTGAAAACAGCTCTTTTATTATTCTTTGTCAGCATTACTTTTGTAACAAATCTAAACGCTGAAGAGATCGAACAAGAATATCCATGGTTAGATACCATGCACCAAAGTATTGCGTCTTCGGTTAATACCAGTGCTTTATGGTTTGACGACTTTTTTGCTTTAGAGGAATTTGAGAATCGCCAAGAAGCCTACGGTGAAGCTAGAATTCGATTAGGCTGGGAGCCAAGGAGCCGAGATGTAAGTGAGTTCGAAACCCGCTTTAAGATAAGACTAAAATTACCCAATCTGAAAAACCGTGTCGATCTGGTTTTCTCTGATTATGACGATGATAGACCCGATAATGATATCCAAGCGTCGGGTAATAATGACTTTGTAGAACAAAATCGTTTTAGTTTAGCCCTGCGTTGGCGTAGAAGTCCAGAAAGTGGATTGTCACATCGTATTGGGGTGGGCCGTCGATTGCAGGCCTTTGTTAAAAGTCGTTATCGAAACTCCCATATTTTGGCTGATAAGATGATTTTACGATGGGAAACGTCTGCTTACCTCTACAGTAAAGATGGCTTGGGGGCCGATTTTGCTTGGCAATTAGGTTACAACTCCACTGACCACTCTATATTTAGATGGAATAATCATTTTTATTTCAGAGACGATACCAATGATTGGCTTTGGCAACATAGCTTACAAAAACTCACTCAAATTAATGAAAAAAATGCCTTGATAGCAGGGTTCTATGTTGAAGGTCTAAGTCGCCCAAACTATCGATTAGAAGAATATTTGGTTAGCCTAAGGTGGCGTAAAAACACCCTGCGTAAGTGGCTATTTTATGAAGTTGAGCCTTTTATCTTGTGGCGCCGTGATGAACGTTTTTCTGCCTCGTATGGCATCGCTCTGCGAGTAGAGGGTTATTTTGGGAAATTATAGTTTGTTCAGATGTTTGTTTAAATTAATAACAAGATCCAGAATATTGGCCCCAAAATAAACTTAGCAGGATTTATTTTCGTTTCTTTTTAAATGCAAAAAACCAGCAAATGACCCCGATTAAGTCAAAGCAGCCACTTGGCCACCAACTATCTTGATACATAGGTAAAATTGCGCCAATTATAATAAATGTTGTGCCCATTATCATCAGTAGAGTACTGCTGTGTTGTTGTCTGAGCTGTTCTTGTTGTGCTTCGAACTGAATCTTTTGTTGTTCAGGCAACGTTTTGACTTGCTTTAACGTGTCATAAACTAAGTCTGGTAGTTCTGGTAATTTCTCAGACCAATAAGGTAGATTGGTCGCGATTTTTTGATACATGGCTTTCAGGCCAATTTGTTCTTTCATCCAATTCTCTAAAAATGGTTTAGCTGTTTTCCACAGATCAAGTTGTGGGTATAACTGACGACCTAAACCTTCAATGTAAAGTAAGGTTTTTTGCAGTAGCACCAGTTGTGGTTGTATTACCATGTTGAAGCGTCTGGCGGTATTAAACAGTTGCAGCAATACGTTGCTGAATTCAATTTCGGCTAAAGGCTTTTGAAATATGGGCTCGCACACTTTGCGAATCGATGCCTCAAAGTCGTCGATATCGGTATCCGATGGTACCCAACCCGAGTCAACATGTAATTCAGCGACTTTACGATAATTGCGATTGAAAAAGGCGATAAAATTTTCGGCTAAATAACGTTTATCTTCACTATTCAAAGTGCCAACTATACCGAAGTCTATGGTGATATATTGGGGATCATTAGGGTTAACAGTAGACACAAATATATTGCCGGGGTGCATATCTGCGTGGAAAAAACTATCACGAAAAACCTGGGTGAAAAATACTTCTACTCCGCGTTCTGCCAATCGTTTCATATTGGTATTGCGGGCAACTAGCTGTTCGATATCAGATATAGGTGTACCATAAATGCGTTCCATCACCATCACGTTTTTATGGCTATAGTCGCTATAGATAGTGGGTACATACAAAGCATCGGAGTTTTCAAAGTTGCGTTTAAACTGAATGCCATTCGCGGCTTCATGGGTTAGGTCTAATTCATCAATAATGGTGCGTTCATATTCTTCGACCACTTCAACTGGGCGTAAACGTTTGCCATCGGGTAACAACTTTTGTAATGCGTTTGCGGCTGTGCGCATAAGCGCAATATCAGACTGAATAGTGCGTTGAATGTTGGGCCTGATGACTTTAACAATCACATCTTGATTGCCATCTTTTAATTTTGCTGCATGTACTTGAGCAATGGATGCAGAGGCCAAGGGTTTAGTTTCAAATTCACTAAACAAGTCACTGAGTTCGTTTAAGCCAAAAGCGTCGCGAATAATTTGTTTGGCTAATTCAGGATCGAATGGTTCGACCTGGTCTTGTAAAATTGACAGCTCAGTAGCAACATCTGCTGGGAGTAAATCTTTGCGAGTAGATAACATTTGGCCAAACTTGATAAATACCGGGCCTAAGGTTTGTAGGGCTAACCTAACGCGGGTGCCTTGGGATTTGTCTGGGTGTTTATTACGGAGCCAGAAAAAACCAAATCGACCTAGTTTTGCATACCAAGGGAGCCATTTAGCCGGAATAAGTTCATCAAGTCCGTGTTGCAACATGACCTTGTTGATTTGATATAAGCGTAGAATTCTCACGTTAGGTATTTGATCCCGTATCAGCTTCCTTGTCTTGTTCTAATAAATTAATTCTGGCAGATAAACGTTCGGTGCTGCTACGTAAGTCACTCACACCTCGACTAAATTCCATCATTTCGCTAGGTTTGACTGCAATTGAATCGCTTTTGGTTAAATGCTCCCCAAGATCTATTGCACCTTGCTCTATTTGTGCTTTAGCTGTGTCGAACAATGATCTCATGCTCGCAAACGTTTGGTGGGCTACTACATCACCTGTGAACCCAGAAAGCTGTTCTTCCCAATCAACATCTAAATCTTTGAGCAATGCACTAAAGGTCTGTGCCACATAAATATCGCCGACCAGATTTAACTGCTTTTGTTGAATAAGTTTGGTGAGTTGGCTGCTGTCTTTGAGCTTAGGTAAAGTCTCTAGATTTAATTCGATCAAACAATCTACTGGTTCAGAGGTGGGCTCTAAATCATTGTCTGGCGTGATAACCGCGCGCACATCAATTTGCTCAGAAAAACTAAAAATTAAGGGCCAAGGCATTTCCTTAATGGTCACCTGTAAGGATTTTCCAGATAATTTTTTTAAGCGTTGTTGGCTATCATCATCGAGCTTAAGCAATTGATTCATCGCCAGCTCGATCCCCGAGGTCACTAATTGGGCTATAGGCATACTAAAATTTAAAGCCTCTATGCAGCGCAACTATACCGCCGGTTAAATTTTGATATGTAGTTTGCTCAAACCCAGCACTTTCCATCATAACCTTGAGTACTTCTTGCTCTGGGTGCATACGGATAGACTCGGCCAAATATTGATAGCTGTCTGCGTCATTAGCCACAAGTTTCCCAATTTTAGGCAACAAATGGAATGAATACATATCGTAAGCTTTGTTCAACATCTCATTAGTGGGTTTAGAAAACTCCAAAACCAACAAACGGCCGCCAGGTTTTAATACGCGGTACATTGAAGCCAAGGCTTTATCTTTATCGGTGACGTTGCGAAGTCCAAAAGCGATGGTAATAATGTCAAAGCTGTTATCAGGAAAGGGCAATGCTTCGGCATTGGCTTGTACATATTCCACATTACTGACTATGCCTTTATCACGTAATTTGTCGCGGCCTACTTTAAGCATAGCGTCATTTATATCGGCCAACACTACCTTACCTGACTCACCTACAATACGTGAAAACTTAGCCGTTAAATCACCGGTGCCACCGGCTAAGTCTAATACTTTGTGCCCAGCACGCACACCGCTGCAATCTATGGTGTAACGTTTCCACAAACGATGCACACCCATCGACATTAAGTCATTCATAATGTCGTACTTTGCGGCGACTGACTGAAACACTTCTTTAACCATATTCACTTTTTGGCTGGTATCTACCTGTTTAAAGCCAAAGTGTGTGGTTTGTTCTGGTGTTTGAGTCGATGCAGGGGTATCACTTGTGTCAGGGGCGCTCATGAAAAATCCTTGGTAGTCATATGTAGCTAGTTTACCGAATAAAAGCGCACGCCAACAGATAAGAATTGTCCAATATGGATGCCTTTATGATTATGCTGCTATTAGTTAGAGGATTGTTGATAAATGACCTCGAATAAAATGGCAGCTTAGAGTAATTTCACATCCGCTAGTTATTGGTAGTTGTCACCTACACTTTTCGAGATGATCATACTCAACTCTTGCAATGAGCGACCGCTTTGTTGTTGTAGCTCATTAAAACTATCTTGAATAGCCGTTAAGCTGCGTTTCGATTGATGTGAGCCAGAGATGATATTCCGCTTAGTAAAATATCCCACCACATCGTTGCTAAGCAAAAAGGTATCTTTGCCCATCGTACGTAAGCCATAAGGGCCAGTGTTACCACCAAGTCTTGCGCCATTTTTTTTCAAATAAGCCCAAAGTCCGATAATATCCTCACTCGGCCAATCTGCCACAAATTTTGCAAAGCTACCATGCTCACGAGCCACGGAATCTATCATTATGGCGTTGTCACGAATTGTTCTAACTTTAGTGTAATTGCGGATAATACTAGGATCAGTCGCTTTTTGTTCGAGCATTTCGTCAGGTATCAATAATATTTTTTCGATATTAAATTCAAAAAACACTCGTTCAAAATCAGGCCACTTGTTTCTCACCACACGCCACACAAAGCCAGACTGAAAAACCTTTTTACTGAACTCAGCTAAAAATCTATCATCGCCAACTTTGCTCAGTAATTTATTCGACAAGGGTTTGTCTAATGTGGCCGCCAAAAATCGCGGGCCACCTTTACGCTCACAAGCTCGTTGATAAATAGCGCTAAATTTTTCAAGATTCTGCATGTTTTTTACTCTAAATAATTGGAATCGCAGCAAAGCTCTCGAGTACCAAAACCCAATGACTGTATAAGTAATACAATATTGGGGTGAGGGATCAAAAACAATGCTACAGCGGATTCAATAATATCGAGTAAACTATGCTGAAATACCTGAATGGCGCAATAATGCATCTACTTCAGGTTCGCGGCCTCTAAAAGCTACAAATAATTGCATGGGTTCTTTACTGCCACCCATTTCCAAGATGTTAGTCAAAAAGTCATTACCAGTTTTTTGATTAAAAATACCTTCTTCTTCAAAACGGCTGAATGCATCAGATGATAGTACTTCTGCCCATTTGTAGCTGTAATAACCCGCTGCATAACCACCCGCAAAAATATGTCCAAAGCTATTTTGGAAACGGTTAAAACTGGGTGGCGTAAGCACTGCCACTTCCTCACGTACTTTGTCTAAAAATTGCTGCACGTTAGTTTCCCCAGCAACAAAGTTTTCGTGCAGGCTAAAATCAAACAAGCTGAATTCTAACTGTCTTAACATTTGCATGGCTGATTGGAAGTTACGTGCCGCTAACATATTATCTAATAGGGTTTGGGGGAGTGCTTCATTTGTTTCGAAGTGCCCAGAAATGAAGCTCAATGCTTCTGGTTGCCAGCACCAATTTTCTAAAAATTGACTAGGTAATTCCACTGCATCCCACGGCACACCATTGATGCCGGATACACCACCGACATTTATTTTGGTTAACATGTGATGTATGCCATGGCCAAACTCATGAAACAAAGTCACCACTTCGTCGTGGGTAAATAATGCCGGTTTGTCGCCTACTGGGCCATTAAAGTTGCAAGTCAAATAAGCGACAGGATACTGTTGGCTGCCGTCTACTTTTTGTCTGCGTACTTTGCATTCGTCCATCCAGGCGCCGCCGCGTTTTTTCTCACGAGCATATAAATCTAAATAGAAACTGCCGCGTAGTTCGCCTGCTTGGTCATGAATATCGTAAAACCGCACATCTTTGTGCCACGTATCAACATCGTCACGAACGCTAATAGATAAATTGTATAAACGTGACACCACTTCAAATAAACCCTTAACAACTTTGTTTTCGGGGAAATAAGGACGTAGTTGTTCATCAGAAATTTTATAGGTTTGTTCCTTAAGTTTTTCACTGTAATAAGGAAAGTCCCAAGCCTGTAATTTATCTGCTTGATAATGCTCTTTTGCATAGGCTGTGAGTGTATCGATATCTTGTTGCGCTTGGGGTTTAGAGCGTTTTGCTAAATCCTGTAAGAAACCATTCACTTGTTCACCAGAATTCGCCATTTTGCTGGCAAGTGAATAGTCTGCAAAATGTTTAAAGCCTAATAGCTGTGCTAACTCTTGGCGCAAACCTAAGGTTTCGTTAATAATTTCAGTGTTGTCCCATTGACCTGCATTCGGTCCTTGGTCAGATGCGCGTGAGGTAAACGCACGATACATTTCTTCACGTAACTCACTGCTATCAGCGTGGGTCATAATGGGTAAATAACTTGGAATATCCAAGGTGAATAACCAGCCTTCTAGATCTTTACTTTCAGCGAGTTGTTTAGCTGCACCCAAGGCTGATTCTGGCAAACCAGCTAATCCAGCTTGGTCAGTAATATGTTTTTGCCAGCCCAGGGTAGCGTCCATCACATTGTTGCTGAAGGTAGATCCTAAGTCTGAAAGACGACTTTTAACCTCAGCATATCGAGCTTTTTTCTCATTATCTAAAGCGACACCTGATAATTTAAAGTCGCGGATAGCTTGAGTTATTACTTTTTGTTGGGCTTCTGATAGGCCAGCAAATTCATTACTTGCATGGATTTGGCAATAAGCATCGTATAGGTCAGCGTTTTGGCCTACCCAAGTACCATATTCTGATAAAGCAGGTAAACAAGCATCGTGTGCTTCGCGCAATTCATCATTACTCACTACTGAGTTCATATGGGAAACCGGAGACCATTTGCGGCTGAGCTTGTCGTCTACCTCTTCGATAGGCGCCACAAGATCATCCCAGTTGTATATACCAAGGCTAAGTACTTCGGTGATTTTAGTTTTGCAGGCCTCAATGGCTTGTTCTATAGCAGGTTGAATATGCTCAGGTTTGATAGCCGAGAATTGCGGAAGGCTAAGTAAATCAGTTAGTGGGTTGGTCATAAAATATTCTTCTCTGCTAAGTTATTTAAAGAAATTGGGTTGGGTTAACTAAATCTCAAGAGCTGATCGGTGGTTCATTAGATAATTTTGTTGGCGATGCAATTAAATCATAACAACTAGGTTCTTTTTACATTCACAACACGTATCTATTGGCTAGATTGCATCAATTGGAAAATTGCGGTGTTATTTTTGTGCAATAAGCATTATCTTCGAGCAATTATCTTCAACTAAGTATTTTTAACTAGGCAGACTCATGGCAGATTTTGATTATATATGTATTGGTGGTGGTAGTGGCGGTATTGCATCGGCGAATCGCGCGGCTAAGCACGGTAAAAAAGTAGCATTAGTAGAAGCAAACGCAATCGGCGGCACGTGTGTCAATGTGGGTTGTGTACCGAAAAAAGTGATGTGGTTTGGCGCGCATGTTGCCGAGGCAATTAACCTTTATGCGTCAGATTATGGTTTTGATGTCACAGTGAATAACTTCAACTGGCAAACACTAGTGGATAGCCGCGAAGCATACATAAAACGTATTCATGGCAGTTATGGCAGTGGCTTTGAAAAAAATGGTGTGACACTTATCAAAGGTTTTGCCAAATTTGTAGATAAAAACACCATAGAAGTGAACGGCAAACAATACACCGCTGATCATATTTTGATTGCGACTGGTGGTCGACCTACATTGCCTAAAGTTCCAGGCGCAGAATTAGGTATCAATTCTGATGGCTTCTTTGATTTAACCGAACAGCCTAAACGCGCTGTTGTAGTTGGCGCCGGTTATATCGCGGTTGAGCTTGCTGGTGTAATGCACGCTCTTGGTACAAAAACCGACTTGGTGGTGCGTAAACATGCTCCGCTACGAAGCTTTGACACTATGTTGTCTGAGACCTTGGTTGAGCTTATGGCCCAAGATGGTCCCACTTTACATACTCATGCAACACCGACTCAAGTGCTTAAAAATTCAGACGGTTCTTTAACCATAGAATTTGAAAACGGTGAATCAATCGAAACCGATTGTGTAGTTTGGGCCATTGGGCGTGAACCAGCAAACGATAAAATTGGCTTGGAGAACACGGGTGTTGAGCTAAACGAGGGCGGTTATATTCAGGTCGATAAATTCCAAAATACTAATATTGATGGAATATACGCTGTAGGCGATAACATCGGTTACGTTGAATTGACTCCGGTAGCAGTTAAGTCTGGTCGTTTTTTATCTGAGCGTTTATTTAATGGTCAGACTAATGCCCATATGGATTACACCTTAATCCCAACAGTCGTTTTCAGCCATCCGCCTATCGGCACAATTGGTTTAACTGAAGCTGAAGCCAATAAGGAATTCGGTGAAGCTAACATCACCGTTTACAATTCAGGCTTTGCGGCAATGTATACCGCTGTCACTAAACACCGCCAAATGACGCGTATGAAATTGATTTGTGCAGGCGAAGATCAAAAAGTAGTTGGGTTGCATGGCATAGGCGCAGGCATGGATGAAATACTCCAAGGCTTCGGTGTAGCCATGAAAATGGGCGCAACTAAAGCAGATTTTGATGCTTGTGTAGCTATCCACCCAACCAGTGGAGAGGAGTTTGTTACTCTTAACTAGAGGTGTCGGAAAACCTCTAGCAAAACAAATTTTGCACTGGAAAATAGGACCATATAACCAGTAGCAAATGTTTCAACATCATCTAACTTTGAAGTGTTCATTAAAATACTTCAAGGTTAGAAATTATATGTGTCGTCAAAACAAACGGGTCATCTCCCCCATCTTATTTATAGAGTATGTCCTTTTTAACTTAATTCGGCTGAGTTCTAACGAAGATGTACTGGACAAATGTGGTTTCTAAATGATCGGAAATAATAAAAAAACACTAACTTTTTTATGGTGTATTCCAAGATCTATCTCCACCGCTTTTGAAAAAATGATGTCCTGTTCGAGGCAATTCAAAGTAGTTGGTGAGCCCTTTATAGATTTATACAAAAGAAGCTTATTGTTAGCAAACGATCCCTTAACGATGCAACAGAAGTTTGAAGATGTGTGTGAAGAACTTTTGACGCAAAGTATGACCGAGCCTGTCTTTGTGAAAGATATGGCTTACCACGCTTACCCATTTATCACTGATAACTTTATTCAGTCGGTAAATAATACCTTCTTAATTCGCGACCCAAGACTATCTATTCCCTCTTTGTATAAAATGAGGGCCAATTTCGCAGAGGCTGAAACAGGTTTCGAAGGCCAATATAAATTATTTCAACGCATCCAAGATGTGACCGGAAGGACACCTTACGTCCTCGATGGAGAACGTCTCAAACAATCTGCTGACTTAATCATTAGTGACTACTTTAAATATATAGGCCAAAAGATGCCAAGGGATATTCTAAGCTGGCAAGCAGGATCACGAGACGATTGGGTCGGCAGAGAATCATGGCATATAGAAGCGATTAATAGTCAGGGATATGAAAAAAGCGATAATAAAATAAACATCAAGGAGATGCCTCAGAAGGTCATAGAATCAATAGAGCGAAATATGTATTTTTATCAGCAGATGTATATGCAGATTTCGACTCAAATTAATTAAATATTTGAATTCACTCCCTTAGTCTTAAAGATTAAGCTCTACAGAGAAATCTCGAAACAGTATTCTATGATTGCCCAACAGGTCGTGAGGCTGAATGGGAACTGACGGCTGAAGAACAAGTAACATTTGACCCCGAACAAGGCGGTGATAGGTTTCTTATTACCTGCTTATCATCGTAGTGATGACACAGGCATGTTATTAAACATTCCTATTAAAGGGTTAGACGTTAACGCTAGATATTCAACTAATTTTAAGGCGACAATAACAACCCATGTAAACAACCTTTGTTTTGGTAACGGTGGCGCGCCACATGCAGTGACCGTGAAAGCTGGGTTATCGGGTGACAAACCCCTTGCGCTGCTTTTTTATAACATCGAATAAACAGCTGTACGGTATTCAAAATGGAAAACCCGATCAATTTCATTTCCGACAAATGACGCTTGATCTACCTAAATCTAAGAAACTAAATATTTATCATTTTGTGTTTAATAAAAATATCGACTTATCATAAAAGTCGTTACAATATGAAAGATTACTTCTGAAGTATTTTAGGGAGTAGACATAAATAATCCCGAACAAAAAAGTGCCACATTACCCAATAAATATCCAGATAAAGAGCTAAACATACATGAAGAATGCATTACTAATTTGTCTTACCCTAGGTTTACTTACTGCCTGTTCATTAATGCCTCAAAACGTTGCAACTCAGATCGAAGCCAATAACATGCAAGACTACAAAACCTATAGTTGGTTACCCGATAAAGCCATACGTTTTGTGCCAGAAATTCCAGTGGAAGTTGTCAAAAAAACCGATGAATTGTTAGCCGCAAAGGGTTATCAAAGAATGGACTCAGGGAAAACTGACTTTCAGCTTTCTTTCCAACTGGCGCCAAAAGAGAGCAATACCGAACTTAGAAAAAATGTTAATTATGGTCAAAATGGTCCGGGCTTGGTTTGCCAGGATGGAAATTGTGAGTCAACAAAAGAATATGATGCTGTTGTTGAATATACAGCTGTCATTTTATTGCAATTAAAAGCACAAAGCACAAAAAATCAAGACATGTTATGGCATACAAAATCAGAAACCAGTGCCAATATTGAAGTGAATCCGCTCAAGCAAACTAACAATCTGAACGTCAAACAAGCAACACGTATCATCGGCAGAATGGTGAAGCAAATGCTGGAAGACGTCCCCGCAAGACAATAATACTGCAAGTTATAGGCAGGATTGTTTTTGAAAGCCGGTACTTCGTCCGGAACACACGAAAGCTTATCTTCACGGTTGATTTATTGAGTGACGGGTGTTGAAAAAAGTTGTCGTCTAGGTCATCTAAACGTATGGCAAAACATTGCATATTTTACCTATATCTAGTTAATACTGAGACTGACTCTTTTAATATATTTTAAGGCGTTCGCCATTAATCGGGCGCTACAAACACAATTCGTTGATTTGAATTTGTCTTTCGGTAGGAGTTGGCAATATGAAACATTTTTCAGAAAAAGTAATATTCTTTTTGGTCTTTGTGGTGATATCAGGATGTACTAGTCAGTCTAATAAGCTCACTTTACCAACTGATATGAACGAGTTAGTTCAAGATAAAAGTAAATTGCCAGTCATAGTTGCAGCCATTAGAGGTGTGAGTTGCCCAATCTTAAAAAGTGATAAATGGCATGCGTGGTTAGATAGATTCACCGAAAAAGATGGGCAATATCGACTGAATGTAAACGGTGAAGTCACCATGCCCCATCCTGGATTTGCCATGCAATGGTCGGTAGGTCCAACTGACCGAATGCGTCCAGCAAACTTAAGACTCAACTTATTGCCTAAAGCATTAGATGTGATGGTCATTCAAGTCCTGACCACAGAGCCAGTTAAATACTATTTAGAAACGCCTATTTCTGAATTCAGCAGTGTTTCGGTTTTTTGTGGTGAGAAGCGGTTAAGTCGAATTGAAGGTGTAACTCTAACTGACTAGGTATTTATGCGCCCTATAATTTTAATGTGCTGTAGGCCACTATTTCAAAGCCAATACTGTATATCACAAACCTGACAATAACCTAGAAACATAAGCGCTAATCAAACCAACAATTTAGGAATTAAAATGAACAAACCAACAAATTTAGGAATTAAAATGAAACTAACACTACCCAATATTTTTATAAAACTTGTGCTCGGTCTCTTGATATCTTTAAGTATACTCAGTTACAACTTGGCGGAGCGTCTTAGAATAACCATTGATCAATTGACGATACATTGAAGACCATCTCACTCATAAGTGTTTTGATGTTTTCTCTCGGCTTGGTTGGCTGTGGAGCGACTTCTCAGGCAGAAGTCATCACGTCTCTTGTTATTCATAACAAGTCTGGCAGAGTATTAAATGATGTAAGCCTTAAAGTGCCCAAAACGGGTAGTATTGTATCGTGCAGCTCTATTCCCCCGAGTGGGGAATGTTCCTTTGGGTTTCAGCAACGTGAAAGCCAAAATAACCCAGTTATAATTTCATGGGTGCAGAATGAGAAACCTTACAGCCATCGTCTTTCAGCGGATATGATAGGGCATCAGAATAGTGAATTGCCGCTCACCGTTTATCTCAATATTTTAGACTATGGCGCAATTCAGGCCGCAATGAAGTAAAGACCGCTCTTGCTTAAAAAACACTAAGCGTACTTACCGTGACATTGCTTTAACACGCTACATGACCGGCGTCTTCCATGAACGCAGAATGAGGCTTAACGATCTTGTGTACCTGTCTATTCTTTGAATGTTAGCTAATTAATGTGAAAACGGTGATTTCATTCCCAAAAATCATAAAAGCAATAATAACTCCCCTCCTGATATTTTATTCCACTTTGTGCCTTACAGTGCCGCATGCCATTAAGCTCTCTATCTTGAATCCATAGGCATAATCTATTTCTAAGTGCTTTTTTAATATATTGAAGCCAACTACATAAGTTTCATCATGTTGACGCAAATTGATTTGTTATTGGCTGTGTTTGATTAACTGCCTTGTGAAGGTGCAAGTAATATTACCTCGAAGATAAATAACGGCTTATCACATTAACAAAACAGTTTACAACTAACTCGGAAGGAAATAATTATGTTCACTAAATCTAAAATCGCTGCCACCCTTTTAACTGCTAGTATCGCCTTTAGTTCGACAGTACTAGCCAAAGAAGCAACATTAGAGCAACTTGTTCACTCAATGATGAGCCAAGCAATAACAACGACTCAGCAAGAACTTCAATACAATGTACAGGACTCGATATTATTAAGTGCGACTAATACTTTAACTGCCGACGATGAAAAAATGTATTTTGCTAAGGTGACTATTCCTGACCTTGATGATGCCGAGGTAACTCAAGCTCAAGCGGAATAGGGGTGAGACTATGTTCGGTCAAGCGTAACTGGCAAGAGACCGAACGAAGCCGCCGCATAGGTAATGCGAACGGGAATTGGATTTCTTTTGGCGATGGTAGCGAAAGCCACTCAACCAAGTAAGATGTAAAATGAGATTGGTACGGCCCGATATTTTGGTGCCGGTATTGGCCGCAGATGTGTGTGGCATTATCGGTGAAGGGCCAATTTTCAAGGCTATCCTAGCCGACGTCTTGCTGCAGGAAATTGGCGGACTAGAGCAAACCTACGTTTTTCTGATCATGCAGATTTGGAAATCTCAATTTTAATGAACGTCAGCCAATTAATACCAAAACGGGGATCCTGCCCAACACATCATAAAAGCAATGATAACTCCCCACCTTTGTTTCTTTCGCTCAGTGCCTTTTAGCTCCTATTCTCCAAACCTGAGGTACCAGTCACGCATATATACATTTTTAATGTATATAAGTTAACAAAGTAGCCGCGACATAGGTTTTATCATCTTCATATTGGCGCAAATTGATTCGCTATTGACTGTGTTTGATTAACAGCATTGTGAACGCGCGGGTATTCTTACCTAGAAGATAAATAGATTATTGAAATAGAGAGACAAAAGTTATGAAGAAATTGAAAGTAAGCCTATTAGTCGGGTTAATGGTAATCAGCAGTGTTGGTTATGGCCAAGATAGTTCAAAGCAGGAAAAAGCTGAGAGAGTAGAAGTTTTTGAGGTTTATCATCGTGATTACGGTATTCGTATAGGAGAAGAAATCAATAATTTAGGTTGGATTATGAACAGGGGTAATATGCTTTGCAGATATGATAAAGGTTTTAATAAGGTGTATGTCAATCAAGATACATTTGATAGCAACAGGTGCCCAAAAAAACTAATAGGCGTAAAAAAGATCAAGAAACAATCTGTTGATGAATGACACTTATATTATTTTAGGCCATCAATGATGAGTCGCCTACTTATCATTGATGTTGTTATTTGTCAGAAAACGAATTAAAAACAACTACTTCGGTAAGACTAATTGATTATGTATTTCTAGTGTTAGATCATTCAGTATATAATCGTTTTATTGCTTTTATTAGGAAAATTAGATGAAAAGTTATTTTGGACTCAGAACAGCCGTTGTATTGCCGTTTGTTACCATTTTGTTCTTATCTGCATGCAGCAAGGAGCCGATGCAACCTGATGATACACAAGCGCTTGAGTCTAAGCCGGCTAAGCTAGTGGTCATAGGGCAAAAATCTAGCGACGCTTTCCTAAATTACCCCGCAACAGTAAAAGCCGAGAACGTATCCGCATTGAGCTTCGAAGTCACTGGTGTAGTAGATGAATTATTGGTTGTGGAATCTCAAGAAGTTCAAAAAGGTGATGTACTAGCTAAACTGGATGTGCGGGATCTACAAGCAAGTTTGCAGTCTGCGCAAGCTCAATTCGATAGTGCAAATAGCGAATTTGAACGGGCTGAGCGACTGATAAAGGAAGATGCAATTTCGAAAAGTGTATTCGAGCAACGCCGCTCGCAACGTGATGTCAATCAAGCGCAGCTAGATACCGCAAAGAAAGCCTTAGGAGATGCCGTTCTAGTGGCGCCATTTACTGGTTATATCGCTGAAGTGTCAATAAAAGCCAAGCAAGCTATTCAAACCGGCACAACGGCTATTACGATATTGGGCGAAGGGGTAATGGAAGCCACTATTAATATTCCTGCCAGTATTATGGCCCTTGGAGATAGAACAGGAAAAGGCCTTGGAGAAGCATATTTTGTTTTCAGTTTCGCCCCAGATAATAGATTGAAGGCTAAATTTAAAGAGGCAAACTTAAGCGCAGATTCTGCTTCACAAACCTACAAGGTGACATTCACTTTCACTCAACCCAATGGTATGAATATTTTGCCTGGAATGAATGCGACATTTTGGTTTCCGGATCCTAGAAATAGCAAAGCAGAAAACGAGTTGGCTATTCCCATTGCCTCAGTAGGAATTGATGGTAATCAGAAATTTGTTTGGTTAGTGGATAAATCTGACAATACAGTTAGCCGCAGAGATATCACAGTGCAAGATGGTGTGGGAGAAATGCTTGTTGTAACAAGCGGTTTGCAAATGGGAGATACAGTGGTAGCTGCCGGTCTATCTTCTATTTCTGCGGGAATGAAAGTTCACCCTTGGTCTAAGTTGTCTAAATAATATTATTGAGAAAGGGCAAAATAATGAACCTTGCAGAATTTTCCATCAAAAACCAATTATTGTGTGTGATTGCTATCATTCTGGCCTTAGCGGGAGGTTGGAATGCATATCAAACTATGCCCCGATTTGAAGACCCTGAATTTACTATCAGAACAGCAATAATCTATACCCAATATCCAGGTGCTAGTCCAGAACAAGTGGCTTTGGAAGTCACTGACCCGCTTGAAACTGCCATACAAGAAATGCAAGAAGTAGACACTATATCCACCGTATCTTCGGCGGGTGTATCTGAAATTAGGGTGAATATTAAATATAAGTTTTCCGAAAGCAAAGAAGACCTACAAATTATATGGACCAAACTACGTAATAAAATGAATGATGCGCAAGCATCCCTTCCCAGCGAAGCGCGCACCCCAATAGTTAATGATGATTTTGGGGACGTTTATGGTTTGTCATATCTTGTCACCGGTGATGACTTTAGTTATGCGGAATTACGCAGTTATGCCAAAGAACTGCAAAAGGACATTTTACAGGTAAAGGGTGTGGGGAAGGTACAGATGACTGGCACCCAAGATGAAGCAATTTTCATCGAAATCTCATCTGAAACATCAGCTAGTTTAGGGGTCACGATTGAAAAATTATATGACATCTTAAAACAACAAAATTCGGTGGTTTTTGCAGGCAATGTCAATATCGGAAATCAGCGATTGTCGATTGATCCAACTGGTGATATTGACACAGTTGAATCGATCAAAAACCTGTTAGTTTCGAATTCTGTTGACGGAGAAATTCTGTATTTAAAAGACATAGCCAATGTGTATCGGGGCTATAAAACGCCAGCCACAAAAATAGTCAGATATGACGGAAAAAAAGCAATCGCGCTGGGTGTGTCAAATGTTGCTGGTGGTAATGTTGTGTTGGTAGGCAAAGCCGTTGACCAAAAATTATCAGAAACACAATCTCGTCGCCCCTTAGGCATCGAAGTTCATGAATACTACCACCAAGGCAAAGTGGTTGAAGCATCGGTGAATGACTTCGTGATGAATGTCATTGCCGCATTAATCATTGTGATTGCGACTCTGTTGTTCACCATGGGAATACGTTCAGCGATGGTGATCTCATTTATTTTATTGGTAACTGTTGGCGCCACCTTAACCACCATGCAAATAATTGGCGTGCCTTTACATAGAATATCCCTAGGCGCCTTGATTATCTCTTTAGGCATGATGGTTGATAATGCCGTGGTGATAACAGAAGCAATATTAGTTGGGGTTAAAAAAGGCCGTAAGAAACTCGATATCGCTAAAGAAATCGTTTTTCAAACCAAGTGGCCGTTGCTTGCAGGTACCTTAGTTGGCGTGATTGCCTTTGCACCCATCGGATTTGCACCGGGTGAGACGGCAGAATTTACAGGTGACTTGTTTTGGGTCGTGATGATTGCATTGTTATTTAGCTGGGTATTGGCCTTAACTATTACCCCTCTTACTTGTTATTGGTTATTTCCAGAAACAGTTGAGGGTGACGCAGATCCAAGCCAATCTGAAGAAGAAAAAGAAGGTGCGTTTTTTATACAGTATAAAAAGTTAATGCGATGGGCGTTGCATTCACGTTGGTTTGTTATTAGCTTTGTCCTCGGTCTATTTACATTATCAATTTGGGGTGCCCAGTTTATGACTCAGGGGTTCTTCCCTCGCTCAACTTCCCCTCAAATGGTGGTCGATATTTGGATGCCAGAAGGCACAAGGATTGAACATACTGAACAATACATGATTGAAATAGAAGGTTTTGTCAGCCAGATGGAAGGTGTCAATGCGGTACAAACTTTAGTCGGTGGGGGTACCATTCGATATATGCTGACCTATGGCTCAGAGTCAGCAAATAGCTCATATGGACAGTTGTTAGTGCGAGTCGATAATTACAAAAAAATCGATGGCATGATGCCGATAGTGCAAGACTTTATCGCTAAAAACTACCCAGAGGCACAAGCCAAAGCATGGCGTTTTGTGCTCGGTCCAGGTGGCGGTTCTGCTATTGAGGCTGAGTTTAGCGGCCCAGACCCGGTCGTTCTTCGCCGTCTTGCTAACGAAGCGAAGAGCATAATGAATGCAGATGGTAGCGCTCTATCGGTAAAAGACGATTGGCGAGAACCGGTCAGTATCATTCAGCCACTTTATTCTGCAAGCAAAGCCCGTCAGGCAGGTGTTTCCAGAGAAGATTTGTCAAAAGCTCTAGCAAGTTTCTACAGTGGTAAACAAGTTGGTACGTTTAAAGAAGGCACCGATTTAATTCCTATCGTATCCCGTTTGCCTGGTACTGAAGTGGCTTCGATTCACGATATTAGAAGCATCCAAGTGACGAGTTCAATAACGGGTAAAACCGTGCCCATATTACAAGTGACTGATGGCTTCAAAACAATCTGGCGTAATGGGAAACTTCGCAGCGAAGACCGTGTGTTTAGAATTAAAGCCCAATCTGATCCTCTTCCAGGTGAACTTGCCGCCACCTTAGTCAGTCGGATTAAACCGCAGATAGAAGCCATTGATATACCCGATGGTTATGCCTTTGAATGGGGTGGTGAGAGTGGGTCATCTGCGGAATCGAGCAGTGACTTAATGTCGACCATTCCTCTTGGTTTTCTGGCTATGGTGCTGGTGGTTGTGGCCTTATTTGGCAAGATAAAACAACCGTTGGTTATTTGGTCTGTTGTGCCACTTGCTTCAATTGGTGTGGTTTTTGGTTTAGTGGTAACGGGTGTACCTTTAGAGTTTATGGGTATGTTGGGGCTATTATCTCTATCCGGTTTATTGATACAAAACGGTATTATTTTGGTCGATAGAATGGATACTGAGATTGATGAGGGTAAACCACGTTTTGACGCTATTGTGGACTCTGCAGCGAGCAGAGTTCGCCCAGTGGTATTGGGGTCATTTACTACTGCACTGGGTGTTATCCCATTATTTTTCGATGCGTTTTTTCAATCGATGGCCGTGGTCATTGTCTTTGGATTGAGTTTCGCAACGGTCATTACCTTATTATTTGTACCTGTTCTGTATGCTACCTTTATGCAAGTGCATGCTAAGGAGACGGCATTATGAAAAACTTAACTCACTTTTTACTGATAACAAGCGCGCTATCATTTGCAGGGTGCTCCTCTTCTGGTGATGGTTCTTACGATAGGTCAGTGGTTGAAACTGCCGCTAATGTGCCTGCTGCATGGTCAACGGCCTTATCCGAAAATGTCAAAGGGCCCGAAAATTGGCTACAAGAATTTGCCGACCCTAAATTGATGGCACTAATAAAAGAAGGACAAAACAATAACCTCGACTTAAAAATGGCCGCTGGCAATATGGACACTGCATGGTTATTAGCTGAAAAGTCTGGTGTCGCTTTGCAACCTAATGTCAATCTAGCTATTAATGGAGGTCAGTCTGGTAGTGTTGACGGCGGTGGTTCAACATCTTCGTTTGGTGTGGGTTTACAAGTGGATTGGGAGCTCGATGTGTGGGGTAGGATCCGTTCAGGTAGCACAGCCGCAGAAGCGCAAGCACAGGCAAGCCAAGCAGATTATTTATTTGCTAAACACTCGCTGAGTGCCAACATCGCAAAAACGTATTTCAAAGTGATTGAAGCGAAATTACAGGCCAAAATCACTACAGAAAATCTGGCAGTTCTAGAAAAAACCATGAATATCACACAAGTGAAATATGATAATGGTTTGTTGACTGGGCAAGATGTTGCAGTCAATAAAGTGAATTTGGCGAATGCGTCTGAGCAATTAATAACAACTCAAAGTGCCAAGCGGGAAGCGATCCGTGCACTTGAAGTGCTGTTAGGCCGATACCCAGACGCGTCTTTAGATATTCCTGATGTATTACCGGATTTACCCGCTCCGCCTCCAGTGGACTTGCCCTCCAGTGTGCTTGAACGTCGACCCGATATCATCGCTGCCGAAAGACAGGTTGCTGCAGCATATTCGGCAACAGATCAGGCTAAAGCTGCACAATTACCGCGCTTTTCACTCAGTGGTAATTTAGGTGGTTCGTCAGATTCTCTTTCAAATGTTTTGAGCCCAAGTAATGTCGCTTGGCAGTTAGCATCAAACCTATTGGTGCCTTTGTTTGATGGTGGTGCAAGAAAAATTGATGTAGATATTGCTAATGTAGAGCAGCAGCAAGCGTTGGATAATTATCGGAAAAGTGCATTAAGCGCATTCTCAGAAATTGAACAAAATCTTGACAATGGGCACGATTTTGCCAGTCGTGAAAAAGCCCTTAATGAAGCTTATCTAGAGAGCGAAAAAGCTTTAAAAATCGCTAATATACGCTATCAAGAAGGAGAAAATGAACTGTTAGACACGTTACAAATCCAACAACAGGCAATGTCAGCAAAAAGTAGTTTATTATCGATTAAACGTAGTCAATTAGAGCAACGCGTCAATCTATATCTGGCACTTGGTGGCAGCTGGTAAAGCAGGGATTACAATCGATGGAATTCACGATAACATTTATTCGGTTATTTGCATGGTCAATATATTTGGTTTTACCCCTGTTGGCTTTTTTGGGGCTGGTGATAGTTGTGTTAGGACTTTGGGTTTGTAAGATTGAAAAATGGAACCGATTCGATGCATTGTATTGGTCATTCATAACCGCCACGACAGTCGGTTATGGTGACATTCGTCCATTAAAGAAACTATCAAAAGTATTGTCGGTTCTAATTGCTATTGTTGGCATGATGCTAACGGGTCTTATTATCGCTATTACCATTCGTACTGCCACCATAGCATTCGAGAAACATGCTGATGAGCAGACTATTGAAGCAATAAAAATGAAATTTAATTAGTTTGCAAAATAACTGACAGTGGTCAACTTAAGAGACAAAATGATAGTTAACAAAAAGAAAGGCTATTAGTCTGAAACTACCGTATTGGCTATAATTAAGCCTGAGGTTCAATCAAACGTCATCGAAAACATGCCGCTTTCTTTTGGAGAAAAGCTGCTTAGTGCCGGAGCAGATATAAAAGCAGGTGAAGGCAAAAACATCTATTTGCTAATGTCTGCCTTATTTTTCCTTTTGATAACTGCCTATTTGTTAAAACCCGTTCGTGAAATGCTAATACTGACCCAAGGCGGCTCGGAAGTGCGAAGTTATGCCGTCGCCTTGCAGGCGGGATTGTTAATTCTATTACTGCCAATCTACGGTATTTGCGTCAGAAAATTTGAAAGTCGCAAGTTCATGATCGGCATAGCGCTGTTTTTTTCAACCAATTTATTTTTCTTTTACCTTTGGGGGATCACGGGTCACACATCATCTATTCCGTTTTTCATTTGGCTAGGCGCCTTTGGTATTTTGATGGTGTCACAATTTTGGGCTTTTGCCTCTCAGATATACGGTAAGGAGGCTGGGGAGCGGTTGTTTGCGCTTGTCGCAGTGGGGGCTGGTTTGGGGAGCTGGGTAGGGGCTGCGTCTTCGCGGCTTTTGGTTACGCATTTTAGTGCCAATGAAATCATTCTGGTCAGTATTGTAACGCTACTCATTTCTATAGCTTTTGCTGCCAATGTTAAAGGCAATGATGCTGCTCATGTCATTGACAACGACATTGAAAGCGCAGCTCCCGTGTCTTACTGGAGTGGGTTTGCATTGGTTGCAAAAAGCCAGTACCTATTTCTTATTGCGATTTTTGTCATATTAATGAATTGGGGCAACAGCACGGGAGAATATTTACTGTCGGTAGTAGTAGAAGGCTTTTATGACCATGGGGTTGCAGTCGGTACAATGGGAGATAGTAAATCAACTTACATAGGTAAGTTTTACAGTGAATTTTATCTTTGGGTAAATTTAGTCGCCGTTATTTTCCAGTTCTTTTTTGTTTCTCGGCTAATAAAGAAAATAGGTTTTAACTGGGCGTTTATTATTACGCCGATATTGGTGATGCTGGGTTATGGGGTGTTAGCGTTTTTCCCCATAGTTGCCTTTTTCAAAGTAATCAAAATCGCAGAAAATGGTCTCGATTACTCATTACAAAATACTACTCGGCAAATTTTATTCCTACCTACTAGCCGCCGCGAAAAATATGAGGCACGGGCTGTTATCGATACGGTTTGCTGGCGTATTGGTGACTTGTTGCAGGCAGCGTCGATTTTTATTGGCTTACATCTTTTAAATATCTTGCCGAGACACTTCGTTTGGCTAAATATAGTATTAGCTGCTTGTATGATTATTCTAGGTGTTTTTATTGGTAAAATTTACCAGAGTAAAAAAATAACAGCGTAATAAATGGTCACAACACATGACAATAATGACTGAGTTAAGATTAATTATTATTAACACTATAATATTATATTGCTCCATTAATATTATTCTGCAACCTATGTTTTCTGGTCAACTGATAACATTTTCATTACTGGAATCTTAAATGAACGTATCCGATTTATTAGAACTCGCTTTGTCTTTAAACAGCCGCTTAGATAATCATTGGACATTATTTGTTTCGATTCATCTGGCATTATTAGGGGGGGTTATTTATATCGACAGACCTCTGAGGAGAAATGAGAAACTTGTTGCTGTGCTCCTTTATAGTGGATTTGCACTAGTCAATTATATGATGATGAAAAACTCTGTGATTTTTCTAGATAGTATTTACCTGGATATATTGGCGCTAAAGAATGAGGCCTGCTGTATTAACAGTAATGTGATTCAACATGTGGTTAGTCTATCTGAACAAGGAACTACCTCGAGAGCTTTAACCAGTATTGTCATCGTGCATGTTATGATGTATCTACTCGCAATTACCGTAATCATTACCGATAAAGCACGCCCTAAGGTCGAAGCCAGCGATGAATCCAAAGAAATAGAGCCAAATTAAATGTAGTCGCTCAGTTTTGAACGACTACTTAGTTGCAACTATGCTGGACCAAAATATAGGTGATGTTTTTTCTGCAAAGCAGATAGCGTTGTGCCTCACTCACGCACTTTTTTCAAGCGCGTTATAAAGTTATCAATCCAGATGTCTAATACCTCTGTTACTGTCTTGACGTTGTCATCTCCATTTTTATTTATTGTGCCCTCCACCTCTTTGGTTGCCGTCATTGCAAATACCCGGTGATTGTCGCTCCCTAGTAGGAATTCTGTTTCAATTGATATTTCGGTGAAAATATCTTTTTGCTCTGTAGCCATTAAATACGCAGCATTACCTGCATTCAACACAATTCTAAAAGGTACAAAGTCTGTTACTGATAATTTTGGATCGGAGAATTTTATGCCTGAAAAAGCTCCGCGAATAGTTAAAGTGTTTTCATCTGCCTTTTGCACTAACTGATAATTCTCTCCCAGTTTTTGAGACATTGTTTTATGGAAATAATGAACAATGTCAGCAAGTTGATTGGCATTAAAAGCTGATTTGAGGTTTGCTTCTAACCACACCTCAAAAGGTTCCAGTTTTATGCTCTGAATACTCGCCAAACGTTTATTATCAAAACCACTTTCTACGTAAATTTTGCTGTTTTCATATTCTTTATTATCTTGTAGGCGCGAGTAGTCGCCTAAGAATCCAGATTTGGTATTGTCTAATTGACTAGCGCATCCCTGCATAAATAAAAAGGCAATTAAAAATAAACCCTTAAAGTACAGATCATTAGTTTTCATGCTTTGTCCTTTCAATTAAAGCTGGCATATTATTTAAGAAGCAGCATTTTATGATTATCTATCTTAGGCAAGTGTTAGCAATTAAATCATGTGATGCACACTCGTCAACATAAAAATGCACCCGACTAAATGTGTTTTTGTCAGGTGTTTCTTCTGTTAACCGTTTACTATGCTCCAAGCGCCATCAGCTTGCAAACATGCGGTGCCGAAGGCCTCTTCAGTATTGCCGCCTACTGTAATGTTTTGTTGAAACTCACGGCAGGTTTGACCATTGTTATTTGTCCCTTGTTTCGTTGTTACTACATAACCTTTAGCCTCATTTGTAGTCCAGGTTATTTTTTCGCCAACGGCTGCACTTGTTGCTTGAACTTGTGCCGCTTCATGTTCACGCTGAGCCTGTTCATTAACATTATCAAGTAATTGCAATGTTATTGCGGTAAATGCCAACCATTTAAATGCGTCTGTATCGCTGTGGTGATGTCCATAACCCCAATAGACATTACCATGAGGCCTAACTACTATAACGTTGCGAAAATTGCGGTGGCGAGGGGCAACAACAACCAATTTACGACCATTTTTTACAACATGCCGACTGTTTTGGCGTTTGTCCTGGCGCCTGTCTTGTTTCCAGTCTTGCTTGTTGTCCTTTCTACTGTCTTGGCGTCTTTCTTGTTGTCTGTCTTGTTTGTTGTCACTCTTACTGTAAGCAATTGGAGAGATTGCCATAATCAAAATTAAAGCAATAGTGGTTGCTGACTGACGTAAAGCGCTGATGCTTTTCATAATATAATCCTTGAACTTTTTTGCTCAGTTAGCTTAATTGCTGCTGATGGTTGTACTTTACTGGGTTGGCAGAAAAGACGTTATTCAGCCGGCGCCAACATCAAGTCAAAATGCGACAATAACCAATTAGCACCAATATATTGGTGACGTTAGTGAAATGGCAATAGCAAAACGAATATGCTCAAAGGTTCATCATAAATGGATAACCGATGGTTCACTTTAACCAAGTTTCTTTAGCATGCTTTCTGGTTTAAACTTTATTTAAGTTGGTTGTGGCGATGTAAGCCTACGATCGTTAAACTTTTAATCGGTATAAAATAATATTAATAATGAACGAAATCACTACACATAGCGGCATCGCCCATGTCATGGCCAGCACACTGGTCAAATACGGCTGTGATAGCCAGGCATTATTTGCGCAGGCTGGAATAGATGTAACTCAAAATATGGCGGCTAATGACAGAGTTGCAGCTACCTCTATGCAAAAACTTTGGCGTATAGCGGTACAAGAAACAGGAGACGAAAGTTTTGGTCTGGCATATGCGGAAAATTTGCACTTAGGAGCGTTACAAGGACTCGGTTTCTCATGGATCGCAAGTAGTACACTGCACGATGCATTTATGCGTCTAGTTAGATATTACAGAATTATTTCCAGTGCTGGGGAAGTCTTACTGGAAGAACATTCAGACCAATACAAGCTTTGGTATAAAATTCCAGCTCCAAAAGGCGTGGCTGCACCTGCGTCATTAGATGCCGCTTTGGCTACTTTTATTCAACTTTGTCGTTTTGCTAAAGGGGATTCGTTTAGTCCGTGTCGTGTGGAGTTACAACGCCAAAAACCTGCAAATACAGTGAAGTTTGATACTTTTTTTAATTGCCCTATTGACTACGATGGCAATGAAAACTGTCTTTATTTTGACCGAAAAGAATTGGAATCCCAATTGCCAATGGCAAACCCTGAATTAGCTAGGGTTAGCGACCAAGTGGTTATCGACTACCTGAAGCGGTATGACAAAGGTAACATTGTGAGTCAAATTAGAGCCAGTATCATTGAATGGTTGCCGTCTGGCACGCCGACCCAAGAGAAAATAGCAAGTGATGTGCACCTAAGCCCACGCTCACTTCAGCGAAAACTCAGTGACCTTGGCACCAGTTACAAGGTGCTGCTAGAAGATATTCGTAAAGATTTAGCTCAACATTATCTGAGAGAATCAGACCGCAGTATTGGCGAGGTCACTTATTTACTGGGGTTCTCAGAACCCAGCAACTTTGCTAGATCCTTTAAACGCTGGACCGGATTGACGCCCCATGAATACCAACAAAAGTAAGTAACGTTAGAGAACCTGGCACAATGAAAAACTCTAACGTCTGTGTTTAAGGTCTATTGTTGGGTGCAGATCCAATTGAATACAATTTAGAAATACCTGTTTTTGAGTTTAAGGAGCCCGATTTTTTGTGGTGAAAAGTGATTGAGCCGAATACAAGATGCAGCACTAAGTGATAGCTGTTTATTCTCAAAATAATTTTGTAATACTGCTAATCACCAGTTCAACACCAATACAGATAAGGAAGAATCCCATTACCTTGGTCATTGCATCAATCCCGCCTTTACCCAAAAATCGAACAACCTTTCCGGAAGCACTCAATACCAACCAGCAAATAAAGGCCGAAATAGCGATGCCACATGCGACGGTAATGTAGCCCAAGACAAGCTCTTTGGATGTTTCAAGCTCACCAACTTTTGCAGCAATGGCAATTACCACGGATATTGAACCTGGGCCACTGAGCATAGGCATAGCCAAAGGTACAAAGGCAATATCAGAGGCATCTTGTGCCTTTATTGAATTATTTTGTTGATCTGTTTGAGGTGGGAATAACATTCTGAAACCCAAATAACCTATAATAAGCCCGCCAGCAATACGTAATGAACTAAGAGAAATACTAAAAAAAGACAGTAAAAACACACCTGATACTAAAAATGTCGTCAATAGTAAAAACATGTAAACACAGCTTAATTTCGCAGCTCTTTTGCGTTCTGCTTTATCAAAATTGGCAGTCAAAGATAAAAACATAGGAGCCGTTGAGAAGGGGTTGGCAATGGGAATAAGTGCCCCAACCACTAATAGCATGTAACTAAAAAACTGAGATGGTTCCATTGCAAATGTTCCTCTTTAGCCTAGAGCACGTTGTTTAGGGCAATACCTAAACCGAAACGTGTTTGGCTGTAATTGTAATCAATAAGGCTCTCACCGTAACCTGTGAACACTGTGGCGTAACCCCTGAGTTTTCCCCACAATGGAAAGGTAAAACCAAATTCAGCTGAACCTTTGTTAGTGGAAAAATTTCTACGTCCACTAAAACTAAATTCCAAATTATCCCATTCATAAACCATACCTAGCTCAGAAGAACCAAGGAAATCATCGATATCAGGATTGTCATCACCTTTTGGATCAAGATCAAATTCTTTAGCGTCCTCAGATAACCTCACCCAGGGCCGAAATGACAATGCAAAGTTGTCTTTTTCATACAAAAAGTTGGCGTAAACTCGATTCCAGCTTCTTGATAAGTTTTGCGCTCTGCCATTAGATTGGTGTTCTATACCCACAGTAAATCCAGTGTTTCCGCCAAAAGGGTGCCAATCTAAAGGGGCCAAATAAAAAAGTTCAGGTTGGTAATTGGTTTCTCTGAAAGGTTTTGAGATGTTTTCAGCATAGATTTGCCACCAGGCTTGTATTGTAAATCCAAAATACAAGCCATCCCCCTCAATCAACATGCTGTTGTGGTTGAGTGGTACTTTAAAGCTCAATTGAAATTTCGCTTCAACATCTTCTAAGTTATCTTCATATCCATCGTAAGTAGAATAAGCACCCTTATTTATTGCATTGGTGGCAATCATCGGCAGGATATAATTAATCTTGTGCGGTGTAATAACATAAGGATCAAACTCAGTTTGCCTTTCCTTAATGATACGTCTGGATATTGCACCAGGTGCGGTGACACTGTCAGGAGTAAGACTAAACCTGGCTATTTCTGCCTCTTGTTCAGTAACGTTATCAACACTACAACGTTCCCTAATATCAGTTAATGTTAGGTTTGCATCAGCATTAATGTAATGTTGCATGACACAATCTACAATTGCATCTTGTGCAATAGTCAATGGAGTGAAAAATAAGATAGGGGTTAAGATAATTGAAAGGATTGCATGACGCTTCAACATACTTTTAGTCCAAAGGTGTAAATGCCCAATAATTAATAAATGTTACACTAAAAATTAGAACGCTACGTAATCATCTTTGTCTATTCTAGCTATCAGTTACCTACATTTTGCAAATACGAAGATCAATATTCAGGAAAAGTTCTTTCCAGATCTTTAAGCCAAAGGAAACTATTAAACGTGGTCAATATTACTTGACCACGCCATAGAAAATACATCGCCTTGATGGGTTACTTAACCTTGCATGCTCTTTAAGGTTTTGCCCTTTGTTTCCTTGACCATTTTTATAACAAAAATTACTAATAACAAAGCGCATAGTGCGTAAAATCCATAAGCACTGACCAAACCGATGGTGGTTAGTATAATTGGGAATGTCATGGTAATCGCGAAGTTGGCTATCCACTGCGCAAATCCTGTAACGGCCAATCCCGAACCACGGATTTGATTTGGGAACATTTCA
>Ga0209712_10000353_pt1 | contig 41831 bp, 47 predicted proteins | sample ArcOceMetagenome_FD_187443 | JGI IMG/M metagenome (GOLD analysis project Ga0209712, IMG submission 187443) | Marine eukaryotic phytoplankton communities from Arctic Ocean - Arctic Ocean - Greenland ARC118M Metagenome (SPAdes) (version 2) | ecosystem: Environmental > Aquatic > Marine > Oceanic...
GTTGAGATATGCGCGCCTTAAAAAGTCTTTTGATGCAGTGAATTATACAATTTCTGATGATTTAATAGAGCAACTAGCAACAGCATACATCGATAATTTATCGGAATTTAATCATTTATTTGAGGGTACTTTTGAATTGTTAGATTATTTAAAAGAGAAGTACACCTTGCATATTATTACCAATGGTTTTGAAGAAGTTCAAAATAAGAAAATGGTAAACTCTAAATTGTATCATTATTTTGATCAGATTATTACCTCAGAATCTGTGGGTGTAAAAAAACCAAATCCAAAGGTTTTTAATTTTGCTTTAGAAAGTGCAAATGCTAGAAAAGATAATTCTATTATGATTGGCGATAGTCTGGAAGCAGATATTCAAGGAGCCTTAGATGTTGGTTTAGAGGCAATTCATTGTGTTTTTGATGATTTGACTTCTACGAGCAAAAATATTGTTTCAGTAAAAAAACTATTAGAAATAAAACAATACCTTTAAAGAAGTTTTTGTTTATAATTGAAAGACCTTAGTTATGAATTTATTAAAAATATATAGTACCGCTTTCGTTACTATTTTTTTTCTATCGTGTTCTCAACCTTTAGATTTTGAGCAATTAGAAGAGTATACTATTATGCCTTCAATAACTTCTTCATTTGTTTTTTTTTCAATAGATGCAGCTAATTTTAATAGTATTATTTCGGGTATACCTGCAGTCACTGAGGTGAATGAAACTTCAGATTTTAAACTTTTGGAGAATAGTTTTATCAAACAAAATCTGGTCAAATTAGATTTTTATTTTGAAATAAAAAACGAATTTAATCGCGCTTTTTTATTAGATGTTAACTTACTAGATGCACAAAGTAATACAATCCATAAAGTATTTGAGGGATTCGAAATTAGTGGAAATACATTGAAGATAAGTGCCGAAGTATTGCTAATTATTGAAGATTTTCCGGAGCTTGTAAATTTTACTAAGGTTCAGTTTATAATTGGTTTAAAAGATACAGCTACAATTTTAGATGCTTCTAATTTGAGTAAAATTGAGTGTAAATCTTCATTAGTAATGCATTTATAATCAACTATTTAATATGCGGATACTTGTATTAATTTTCACTTTTTTGATAGGTTTAAATTCTTTTTCACAGAACAAACAGGTTTTGTATGATTTTGCAGGTTTGCCACAAACATTGCTTTTAAATCCGGGTTTAGAGACCGATTATAAGTTTCATATTGGTGTGCCTTTATTGTCTGGTATTTCTTCTGAAATTAAATCTACTGGTTTTTCTCTTTCTGAAATTTTTGCTGTAAATAACAATTCTATAACAAATAAAATTAGTGCTGTTTTAAATAAAATAGATGCGGACGATTATTTAAAAGTGAATACTCAGATAGAAGTCTTTAGTGCTGGTTTTAGATTTGATAAGAAAACATATATAAGCTTTGGTTTTTATCAAGAATTAGATGCTATCGGTTATTTGCCTAAAGATGCATTTACTTTAATTAACGAGGGAAATACGAGTTATTTAAATAAAAGTTTTAGTATTTCTGAAATGATATACAAATTAGATGTTTTAGGCGTAATTCATGCGGGGATTTCAAGAAAGGTAAGTGATGAATTAACACTTGGTGGGCGATTTAAAGTATATTCTTCAGCTTTAAATTTAGAAACATCAAATAATTCAGGAACTTTTACAACGGGGCTCGGTAACAATAATATGTATATCCATCAGCTAGATAATGTAAATTTAAATTTAAGGACATCTGGGCTTCGTTCCAATAATGAATACATAAGTGATGCACGCACTTACATTGAAAACAGTCTGTTAGGAGGTAATTTAGGTGCAGGTATAGACCTTGGTTTTACCTACCACGCAACTCCACAATTACAGTTTTCTGGAAGTCTAATAGATTTTGGATTTGTGCACCACACTAAAAATATTCAGAATCAATTAATAGTTGGTAGTTTCACATTTGAAGGGATTGAGTTCGAGTTCGATTCTAATAGAAATTATTGGCAAGAACTAGACGCTGCGCTAAAGGAGCAATTACCAATTGTAGAAAATCAAGATAGTTATACATCCTGGAGGCCTGCAAAATTGAATGCTGCTATTAAATATAGTTTCGGAGAAAAAAGAAGTAAATATTGTTTTGACAATACCTTAAAAGATTTTTACACAAATGCTTTTGGTGCACAACTTTATTCTGTGTTTAGACCATTAAGACAACAATTTGCATTGACGAGTTTTTACGAAAAATCATTTTCTAATAAACTACAAGCAAAAATAACATATACTATAGATGATTATTCATACAATAATATTGGTGTGGGTGTTTCTGCAAAAATATGGAAAATTAATTTTTACGGAATACTTGATAATCTAACAAAATTGTCAGATATTTCGTCTTCAAATAATGTTTCTTTGCAGTTCGGTTTTAACTTGTTATTTAATTAATATGAAAAATATAATTTTAGTAGTCTTTCTAATAATGTCTAATTTTTTTGTTTTTGGACAAGTAAAAAAAGTAAATAATTACAAATTTATAGTGGTACCAGATCGGTTTGATTTTTTAAAACAAAAGGATGAATATAAAACTAGTTCTTTAACTAAATTTTTATTAAAAAAAAACGGTTTTACAGTAGTTTTAAATTCAGAGCAGTATCCTAAAGATCTAACAGATAATCCTTGTAGTGGTTTAAAAGCGCTCGTTTTAGATAAGTCTTCTGTGTTTAAAGTTAAGGTAGTAATAGAGCTGAGAGACTGTTCTAATAGGTTATTATATACTTCTGAAGAGGGGGTAAGTAGGCTTAAAGAATTTAAAAAAGGTTTTCAAGAAGCAATTAGAAAAGCACATGCAAGCATGAATAATATTGCGTACGAACCCTTTTTATTAGAAACTATAAGGAAAGATAAAAAAGAAATTGTTATTGTAGATCCGGTTTTAGTTAAAGAGGGAAAAGAAATTAAACTGAAATCTGAGATACCAGCGATAAACAATATAGAGAAGGCAGTCTTAGTAGTTCCAATAAATAATATAGTACTTGCCAGCAGTGTTTTATATGCGCAGCCAGTAGAAAATGGTTTTCAATTGATAAACTCAAAACCAACGGTGGTTTTTGTCATTCTGAAGACCAAAGTTAAAGGGGTGTTTATTCTTAAGGATAAAAATGGCGTACTTTATAAGAAAGAGGGTGTTTGGATTGCGGAGTTCTATGAGAATGGCACGTTCACAGAGAAAAAGTACCAGGTTAAATTTTAATAATCATATTTACCTTTCCATCTATTTTTTAAAACCTCTTTAAACTGCTTTTCCCTTTGGTTTTCTCCGGGCTCATATAGTTTTGTTCCAGAAATTTCATCAGGCATAAACTCCTGGTCTACAAAGTTATTAGGATAATTATGTGAGTATTGGTATTCTTTCCCAAAATCTAAATCTTTCATTAATTTTGAGGGTGCATTTCTCAAACTTAAAGGCACAGATAAATCACCTGTTTTATTCACTAAATCTTGTGCTTTACCAATAGCTAAATAAGAGGCATTACTTTTTGAGGAATTCGATAAATAAACTGCACATTGACTCAGTATTATTCTAGATTCTGGATGACCGATTATTGAAACTGCCTGAAATGTATTGTTCGCAATGATTAATGCAGTAGGGTTGGCATTTCCAATATCTTCCGATGCCAAAATTAACATCCTTCTAGCTATAAACTTAACATCTTCGCCACCTTCTATCATTCTAGCCAACCAATATACCGCCGCATTTGGATCACTTCCGCGTATGGATTTTATAAAGGCAGAAATAATATCATAATGTTGTTCTCCAGTTTTATCGTATCTAGCTGTATTTTGCTGTATTTTGGATAATACAAGTTTATTTGTAATTTCAATTTCATCATCAACAGAAACTAAGATTTCGAATATATTTAAAAGTTTTCTAGCATCTCCTCCAGAAACCTGCAGTAAAGCATCTGTTTCTTTTAATGTGATTTTTTTTGAAGATAAAAATTCGTCTTTGTCCATAGCTCTATGTAAAAGAGCTACTAAATCCTTTTTATCAAAGGAGTTTAATATGTATACTTGGCATCTAGAGAGTAGGGCAGGAATCACTTCAAAACTTGGGTTTTCTGTAGTTGCTCCAATTAAGGTTACCCATCCTTTTTCAACAGCTCCTAATAAAGAATCTTGCTGAGATTTACTAAACCTATGAATTTCATCAATAAATAAAATAGGGTTTTTAGCAGTAAATAAACCACCACTTTTTTTAGCTTTTTCTATAACTTCTCTGACATCCTTCACACCAGAACTAATAGCACTTAGGGTATAAAAAGGCCTTTTACTCTCTGTTGCAATAATATTAGCTAGCGTAGTTTTACCAATTCCTGGAGGACCCCACAGAAGTAAAGAAGGTATCATACCTTTTTTAACTAAATTAGTTAAAACACCATCTTTTCCAACCAGATGTTGCTGACTAATGTAGTCTTCTAATACTTTAGGTCTAATTCTTTCTGCCAAAGGTTCATTCATTTTGTAAAAATAGCAAAGTTTTATGACAGAAGTTGTTATTTTTTAATTTGGTAACATATTTGTTATTTTTACAATTATGAAAGATGAAAGTCATTTAAAAACATCAAAATCTATTTTCTTTATACCAATAGTATATGTTGCTGGTATTTGGTTTATTTATTGGGTTGAAATTTATTTTAATTTTAATTTTAATAAGTTTGGCGTTTTACCTAGAGATTTAATAGGACTAAGAGGCATTGTTTTTACACACTTTATTCATAGTGATACCAATCACCTTTTTAACAATTCTTTTCCGTTGTTTGTTTTGTTATTAAGTGTGTTCTATTTTTATAGAGATATTGCCTATAAGGTTTTAATTTTTGGAGGTCTATTATCCGGACTCTTAACTTGGGTTATAGCTAGAGAATCTTATCATATTGGTGCAAGCGGTATTGTGTATCTATTGTTTAGTTTTGTTTTTTTTAGTGGAATTATTAGAAAACACTATCGATTAGTAGCGCTTTCTTTCATTATTATATTTCTATACGGAAGTATGATTTGGTATGTTTTACCAATTAAAGACGGTATGTCTTGGGAAGGGCATTTGTCCGGGTTGTTAATCGGTTTGGTTTTTGCTGTTTTTTATCGAAAAAAAGGACTTATTAAAAAAGAGCATCAGTTCTCAAAAACTGCATTTGATCTTTTATTTGATGAAAATGGTAATTTTGCTCCGCCAGAAATCGGGGAGGGGCAAGAGGAAGAAATAAAATAAGTGTTTTTAATTTTTAACAGTAGTAATTCTTTGTCTTACAGTCTCGTATAGGAAAGCTCCACATGCAACCGATACATTTAGGGAAGCTATTTCACCTAACAAGGGTAGTTTTGCCTTATAATCTACCATTTTAAGTATAGAAGGGTTTACGCCGCGCTGTTCAGAACCCATTACAATTGCAATTGGTTGGTTCATGTTTATATCGTAAATAGAGTCTTCTGTTTTTTCTGTAGCGGCAACGGTCTTAATTTCGGCAGCTTGTAAAATATATAATGCATCTTTTATATGGTCTACTTTACAAATAGGTATTTTAAAAGCAGCACCTGCAGAAGTTTTTATAGTTTCTGCATTTACAGGAGCACTTCCATCTTTTTGAATAATAATACCATTAACGCCAGTGCATTCTGCAGTTCTTATGATTGCCCCAAAGTTTCTTACATCAGAAAGTTGATCTAATAATAAAAATAAGGGTACTTTACTATTTTCTAGAGTTTGTTCTATAAGTTCCTCTAAATCATGAAATTCTATTGGAGATATTTGAGCAACGGCACCTTGATGGTTTCCGTTTTTAGACAAACGATTTAATTTTTCTATCGGAACTAAGCTAGTCGTGATTCCTTTTTCTTTTATCAATTTATTTAACTCATAAAAAAGAGAACCACGCAATTCTTTTTGAAGGTATATTTTGTTGAGTGTAGAGCCCGATTCTATAGCTTCTATAATTGCTCTAAGTCCAAAAATGTTGGTTGTCTCTTTTGTTTCTGTTATCATGAGGCAAAGGTATAAAAAAAGAGACTGATAAATCAGTCTCTTTTTTAGATATAAATATGAAATGTTATTATTTTAAGATCAATTTTTTAGTAACACTTCCTAAGTTTGAATATAACTTAAGGAAATAAAGTCCTTTCGAATAATTTCCAAGGTCTATATCAAAGGAATTATTATCAATTTCCACTTTATGCATGATTGATTTTCCTCTAATATCGTAGATGTCATATTTGAATCCTGAAATACTTTGCATTTTAATTTCAAAAACTCCAGATGATGGATTGTTATAAACACGAACGTTTTTATTTAAAAAGTCTATATCGTTTAAGGATAAAGTTTGAGAGCAGTTATAAATAACAATGTCATCAATATACCAACCATCGTTTCCATTACAACCGTCACTTCCAAACTCCCATCTCAGTTTTATTGATGAGTTGGCCACTACGCCAAGAGTAGAAAGGTCGATTACACTTTGTCCCCAAATACTATTGTCAGAATTTTCATCTGCACCAGAGAAAACTTCCTCTTCTACCATAGGATTATTATTATCATTGTCTGTAGTCAATACCGTATTGTAAGGATTAACAGTAAAGGCATCACTAGGAATTATTGCCCATGTAGTCCCTTGATCTAAACTATACTTAATATTACCACCATCATATGCTGGCTCAGAAGCAATATTATGTGTAAAAGCCAATTCAAAAATACCATCTGTATAGTCTGGTATTGAAATTGATCTACTTTCCAAACGAATAATTCCATTTTGTGTATCACAGTTTCCTCCATCTTCGAGACCGTTTGCTGGATTTGGTGCATAAATAGCGATACCTTCTCTTTCTTTTGGAAGATTACTTCTTAATTCCCATTCTCTCGCTTCCCAGCCCTCTGAATTTTCGGGTAATTGTGTGATTATCCAATCTTCAGAAACACCAGACTCCCAATCTTCCTGAAATATCGGATTACTCGCAGAAGCTCCACAGATTTCTTCATTTGCGGACAATATTGTTGCAAAAGTACAGCTGTTTTCAGCACGCAATTCAACTGCAATTAGTGCTTTAACTACTTGATTGTAGTCTGATGCAGTTATGCTTTCTCCTGAAGTTCCTGCAGCCGTTTCTGTTGTCGATAAACCTTCTAATACGATTCCAATTAAATCATTAGTAGATGCCTCTATTGCGTCCGCAAAAGTTGAAAACCCACTAGTTTGGGTTAAGTACTGACTTTGTGCACGCCAAAATATATGCGCTGCTTTTGTAAACCCTAAACCAGTTATTGTCTGACCATTAAAAGAACCTCCATCAACGATTAATGCATAGGCGTGGTTTGGTATTCCTGAGTTGATGTGTACACCTCCGTTATCTCCTGTTTCACACCAGTAATTGCTAGCGGTAATTTTATTAGGGTGTCCGAAAATTGTTGGATCCCACATATCACGAATAGCTCCACCAAAGGCGGTTGCATCTTCACCCATTTGCCATCTACCGGTTACAGTAGATCCGGTTCGTACAGAAACATCTTCGCCATCGTCCTGATAATTATTTAAAAGATCTATTGTTTCTCCCCAAATATCAGAGAATGATTCATTTAACGCACCAGATTCATAAGAGTAAATTAAATTAGCAGTGTATTGATTGTATGCATGCCCCCATTCATGTGCTACCACATCATCGGAGGCTGTGCCGTCACAATAATTTGCAGACACTCCGTTCCAAGTTGCATTTGGACAGCTAATATCAGGATTATTGTTTATCGTAACCATTTGAGCATCATTATTATCATAAGAGATAACACCAAACGCATTTTTAAAGAAATAATATACATGACCAGCAGTCTCTATTTCATTTTGTCCCCATTCACCTAAGAAGAAAGTAGATCCACCTTCAGTATACCTTACATTGTCTGTGTTTTCTTCATAAAGGATTCTGTCTAAAGCATGTGCAATGCCTGTAAATTGCTCTATTAGTTTACCGCTGTGCCCATCAATAAACAAAAACTCTCTTACATCTAAATCATTTCTAATTTCAATTCTGTATGCTAAGTGTTTATTGGTTACATAACCTTGTGCTAATCCTTTAGGAAAAAGATAAAGTTGGTTAGTAATGATTTTTAAAGCTGCACCAGACTTATTTAAATTTTGCGATTTAAGAAGACGCAATGCTATTTTTCCAGCGTTATTCTTATTGATGCTGGGAATATGGTTAATATTAATGTCGGAAATAATATTCCCATTGATGGAGTTTAAATCTTCATTTTTATTAAAATGGAATTTCAATTCAGCATCGAATACGGGTACACCTTTATAATATTGTTTTAGCACAAAATGTTTCAATCCATAAACATCCGTGGTGATTTCTCCGTCTTTTAAGGAGGCATCAATAGTACTGATCTTATATATTGATTTGTAAGTATTTAAAAAACTATTCACTTTTGCTTTAATTGTATTTCCTTCTAAGCGGTAAGGATTGCGCATTGGAAATTTTATAAATCCAGGCGTTTGTAAATTTTTATTTTGTGTAACAATCGCTTGTGTTGTTGCTTGTAAATTAGCAATTGCCTTTGTGGCAGTATCTTGAGCCTTTGATATGTGTATTGTTAATATAAATACAATTAATAATAAGTAACTTTTCTTCATTTTTGACTTTTTTAATTTTTCTCAATATAAAACTATTATTTTTATAAATAGTTAATTTTTGTATAATTTGAAGTACTACAAATGTTAAATATGATTATAAATAAAATGCCATTCTTTTTAAGGAATGGCATTTTAAATTACTTTTAAAAGATGTTTAATCTAAAGTTAAATATTCTGCAAAAGGAATACCGCCAAATTCTGGTCCACTAAATGTACCACCGTTTTGATGAAATACTGGGTATACCGTCATTCTTGGACTAGCTCCTGAAAAATCTAGTGTTCCAGAACCGCTTAAACCGTAAGCTGGTTGAGGAGCGCCATTGTAAGTTGCAACAATATAAGGTTGCTCTTCAATTATGAATGCACCAGTACAAAAGTTTGTAACGGTAACTTTAACTGGAGTATTTGATACAATTACTTCACCCCACCATCCTTGAAACCATTGGAAAGAAATTCCATTTACATAGATATCTCCGTTAGCGTCTATAGTAGTTACCACTTCTGATGTGTAACCAAAGTAATCATACCAAGTTGCAGGACCTGACCAAGTTCCAACTAAAACAGAAAGATCTAATGCGCTTTTTTCTCCAACTTCTACAAATGAGTATGAATCACCAGATTTTGTAATTGTAGCCATAACAAAATTTAATTCAGCACACGAATCAGTAGTGTTTAAAGCATTTTTAAATAAGTGTGTTTGGCTATTGATAGCTCCTACTTGATCAAAAGACAGCGTAATATCTAAATCTGAATTTAGTTCAGTCATTGCAGCATAAAAATCTGCAACGAATGAGTATGTACCGTCAGGGGCAGCGCCGTCAAGAACATAAGTTTCTGCAGATGCTCCATCTGCTGAAGCGAATACAGTTGTATAAGGTGAGTCAGTAAGTAATAACCTTAAATCTGCAAGAGCATAAGGGTCAACTGCTTCACCTGAATTATTAGTTACTGTACCAGAGGCAGCCCAAGACATTCCAACTACTAAGTCTCCAGACTTCAAGTTAGCAATATTAAAAGTAACTGTTTCACCAGCAACTCCGCTTACGTTAGATTCATTCCCTAATCCTATTTGAATAGTTACTGTTTCTTCGTCTTCAGGTATTTCATCTGCATGTATAGTAATTTCCCCAGAAGCGCTTAAAGTTCCCTTTTTTATAGTCACTGAATTTGGCATTGAGAAATCTTCTCCTGCAGTTGCAGTTCCATCAGTTTGTTCTAAGTTTACAATAACATCAGCAATTTGCGCTTCAGTAATTGATACAGAGAATGGGTAACTAGCTTCTTGTTCTATCAGAGTTGTTGCGTTTGAAAATCCTAAACTTACTGTAAGGCTAGGAGATGTAGCTTTCACAACCGAATCATTTGTATAATCATCATTGTCACTACAAGATAACATTAGTAAAAATGCTAAAAAGGAGAATGATATTTTTAAAAATTTATTTTTCATCTTATCTTATTTTTATTAATTATTTTATTGTTTAACCATTCTTTGGAAGAATTCTCTTGGTCCAGAACCTGCCGTAAGGTATCCAACCGTCATGATTAATTCATCTGCTCCGTCTACGTCATCTGGCACTGCCAATGAACTTGAAGCTCCACATTCAAGAACTGTAAAACCATTATTGCTTTCACAAGTCATGATTGGTTGTCCATTTAAATTAACACCGTTTCCGTCTAAATCTACATCCATAATAGTAATTACGCCAGTAGCATTATCAACAGTGAAATAAAATTCATTATCATCCCAAAACCCAACACCTTTGTGTCTGTAAATAGTTGCATTAACAGATTCAATGATTCTATCGGTACCGTTCCAATCTGAACCTCCCGCTCCTAATCTCCAATAAGCACTTTCTAAAACAGTATATACTCCCGCATATCTAGTTCCTACAGCTACTTTTGTAGTTTTTGCATTAAAGTTAAGATCTCCTTCAGATGTATTAGAAGCATATCTTAATGACCAATAATCTCCAATATTTAGATTCCCGTCATTCGCAGGAAGGGGAGCTCCGTCTATTGTTAAATCAGTAATTAACTCTTCATAAGTAAAAGTAAGGTCAAAACCGAAAGTAGTACCCATTGTAGTATCTCCTATAGTTATTGTTTTCAATAAAACTTCGTTACTTACAGAACCTGTAGTGTTGTTTGTAAAAGATTTATAGATATCAATAGAAGTTGTTTGCTCTCTTCCCTGAAATACACTTCCTGTGGCAACGTAAGTAGCTCCACTTCCAACAACATAACTAATTAGTTGATTGTTTACCGATAACAAACCTCCGGTAGTAGCGCCACCTGTTAGTTCATCGTTATCATTTTCTACGCAAGCTCCTAAGGAAATTACAGTGAATAATGAGAGTATTAAATATTTTATATTTTTCATTTGAATAATTTTAATTGTTAAACTTATTATTGCCAGAATAATGGTGAAGTTAATTTGTCACCACCAATCATTTGAACACCCGCGCTATAGCTAGTACCATTTAAAGAAGGCTCAGTTGTTGGGTAATAAAAACGTGAAGGTATCTGATTAATATCTCCTTCTGCTGCAGCGGTAAGAACAGGTATTTTATTCCTTCTCCATTCTGTCCAGCTTTCAAAACCTTGACCAAATAAAGCAATCCATTCTTGGGTTGCAATCTTTGTACGTCCATCATTCTGTGTAGTAAAATCTACACCCAGTTGAGCTAAATATGTAGCCGAGCTCAAACCATTAAATGCGAAACTTGCTGTTATACCTTGCTTATACCAAGCTAAAGCCATTGGGATTCCACCAGAAACATAACCTTCGTTAGCTGCTTGCGCTACCAAAAAGCTTAATTGGGAGTAAGACATTAATACACCAGGCAAAGTAGCTGTTAAATATTTGTCACCTAAAGGAGATATATTTGCGTAGGTATACCCAAGGTCTTCATTAGGAAGTGTTGTTGAAGCACCAAAACCAGAAGGTTTTCCTAAAATATTTCCACTTGCATTTTCGCCAGCATACACTGCTAACCTTTCGTCATTTGATTGTTCTAAAAGCTCAACAAGAACAGAATTTATTTTATATTCAGCTCTGTTACCATCTACGATAGTTTCCCAAATAGGATTTGCATCAGGTGCAGCGCCTAAATAAGTAATCTGTGCGCTTTCTTCATTCGAAGCAATCATTTTACCCATTAGCCCTTGCATTTTTGAATTCTGATTTTCTGGAGTAGAAGAAATTCTCATCAATGCTCTAAACATTAAAGAATTTGACAGTTTTTTCCATTTTGACAAATCTCCTTCGTAAAATAAATCAGAACTTGCGGTAATACTGCCGCTTCCAGTTGCTAGTAATGCAGAAGCATCTGTTAGCATAGTTATGATACCTGCATATACTGTTGCCTCTGTATCATATGCTGGTTGCAGTATTGAACCATCAATAGCCTCGGTGAAAGGAATAGGTCCAAAAAAGTCTACTAATGTTTGGTATCCAACTGCTTGCATAACTAGACTAGCACCTTTTAGGGCATTATTGTTCTCAGCATCTGCTAAATTATACATCGCATTCGCCTCAGAAATTATACTCGAATACATGTTTCTCCAGACAGCATCTATGTTACCTCTTCTTGGCACATATCTAGCCTCATCATTATATTGAACTTTAGACCATTGCTGTGCCCAGCATGCACCCATATCACCACCTAACTGTGCTGAGTACATTGTGTTCATATATGTTAATTGTGTTCCTCCTAAAAGCAAATGTGCTGGAACAGCTGTGGAATTGTTAGGGTCCACGTTCAACTCTTCAAAGCCTTCATCACAACCTGTGAATATCGCAAAGCTTAAAAAAGTATATAAAATGATATTTATTTTTTTCATAATTTGTCTATTTTGATATATTTAAAATCTCATGTTAATATTAAATCCAATATTCCTTGAAGATGGGTATTGACCAAATTCTTGACCTTGATTTCCGTTAGAAGAACTGAAACCTGTTTCAGGATCTATATGAGGCGTGTTTTTGTGTAAAATAAGTAAATTTCTACCTACAATAGAAACTTTTAATGATTTAACTACTGAATTTTCAATGAATTTTTTAGGTAGTGTATACCCAATTGATATTTGTCTTAGTTTTACGTAAGAAGCATCAAATATTGCACTAGATTCAACAGAATTAGAATAAGTAGATTGGTTAAATGATTTTGCAGAAACAACTACGTTGTTTGCGACATATCCACCGTTTCCATCTGACATTACACCATTACCAACTACACCAGTTTCACGTCCAATTAACGTTTCTGAAAGTGTACCAGCATATCTACCCCATGAGTAAGTCATACTGTGCACATCACCACCGATTTTTGCATCTATTAAAGTCGAAAAGTCAAATGATTTATAGCGAATTGAGAAAGTAGCTCCACCCGTCCAATCTGGTGCTATATTACCAATGATCTTTTGTGTTGAGTCAATTAAAGGTAAACCATTTTCATATATAACGTCACCACCTGTAGTTCTCTCAAAATCTCTACCAACTAATGAACCATAAGGTTGTCCTGGTCTAGCTTCTAAATTAAGGCCCCATTGACCTCCCAATACATAAGTATCTAAATCACCTAGAGAAGTAACTTCATTGTTGTTTTGAGCAAAATTTACATCTATATCGAATGTGAAATCTTCTTTTTTGATTATTGTTCCTCCTAATTGCAATTCATAACCAGTATTACTCATATCTGCAATATTATCCCAAACATTTGTAAAACCTGTTGCAGCAGTTACCTGAATAGGTACTAATAAATCAGTACTTTTTGTGTCATAGTAAGTTGCACTGAAACGTAACCTATTGCCAAACATTTTTCCATCAATACCAAATTCAACACTTGTTACTGTTTCTGCTTTCAAGTTCGGGTTATACTGTGTATTTGGCACACTAGCTTGATTTCCAAATCCAGAGTTTCTTAATCCGAAAGTTTGATTTAATGAATACTCATTTAAAGCTCCTGTACTTCCTACTTCAGCCCAACTACCTCTTAGTTTTAAGAAGTTGAAGTTGTTTTCCTTTAAAATTGGAAATACATCAGTCAAAACTGCAGACCCTGCTAAAGATGGGTAAAAGAAAGAATTATTTGCCGTTGGTAAGATACTAGACCAATCATTTCTTCCTGTAAAGTCTATGAAAAACATGTCTTTGTATGAAAATTGACCAAAAGCTAATAAACTATTAATTTGTTGTCCACTGTGATAATTTCCAATATTTGCTGTAGACCCTGTCTGTAAATTAGATAAGTTATATAAATTAGGTAATTCTAAAGCTGGTAAAGATCCAGAAATTCTATCATAATTTCTGTTCATGTGATTTCCTCCAAAATTTATAGAAAACGCAAAGTCATCAGTAAAGTTTTTATTATAATTTAATAAAAATGATGCATTTACTTCTTCAAATCTTATTTGTCTTTCTGCATAATATCCATTTTGTGCATTATTACTTCCTACGGCCTGTCTGTTTGTTGTAAACTGACTGAATGAATCTACACCTAACTTTGTAGATAATGTTAAGTCATCCGTTAATTGAGACGTTAAATCAACGTTTCCAATTAAACGATCTTTAGAAAACGTATTTCTGTTTGTTTCTAGAACCCAATAAGGATTGTTTTGAAAGTTGTGATTCCAGTTTAAAGGTGTACCAGCTGCTGCAGTATTCTCAGGAGCTAAAGGAAAATCTCTCCAATTTCTTAAATCTGTAAAGTTTACTTGTCTTGCAGACCAGATAAACTGTTGAAAAGGATTTTCGTTGTTGTAACCACTCGTTGGAATGTTGTCACTATCTTGATTGAAGTAGTTTACAGATACACTAGCATTTAGTCTTTCTCCAAGCTTTAAAGATCCACTTACACCAACTGTAAATTTCTTTAATTCTGTAAAAGGTACCATTCCTTCCTGTTCGCTATTTCCAATAGATAGTCTAAAGCCACCACTTGTGATAGAAACATTGTTAGAAATATTAATACCTGTATTTAAAAAGTCCTTCACATTATCTGGATGAGATATCCATGGTGTTGGATTTCCGTTATTGGTTAATTGAGAATCCCATTGTACAAATTCTAAACCTGCATCTAGTGCTGGACCCCAACTTTCATCTACACCATCACCAATTCCACCACTTGCTCCATCTACATAGTTAAAATGATTTATATCTCCACCTTGTCCATAAGAATTTTGATAGTCAGGAAGTAATAAAGGGTTTGACATAGTAACGTTAGTATTTATAGAAACACTGAATTTTTTACTAGCATCTCCTTTTTTAGTGGTAATAACGATTACCCCATTACCTGCTCTTAAACCGTATAATGCTGCTGCATTAGGTCCTTTCAATACAGTTATAGACTCTATGTCATCAGGATTAATATCTGCAGCTCCGTTTGGTAAATCAACACCACCACCAGAACCAGCATTACCAAAACTAGAATTACTAATTGGCACACCATCTACTACATATAAAGGTTCATTATTTCCAGTAATAGAAGAGTTACCCCTTAATACAATTCTAGATGAAGCACCTACACTTCCAGAGGTTCCAGTAACTTGAACTCCTGCAATTTTACCACTAATAGCATTAGTAATATTGCTTTCTCTAGCTTCAGTCATTGATTCTCCTTTAATACTTTGTACAGAATACCCTAAAGCTTTTTCTGATTTTTTAATACCAAACGCTGTAATTACTATTTCATCTAGCACTTCGCCACCTTCTACTAAAGTAACATTGATAATATTAGATGCACCAACTGTAATTTTAGCAGTTTCGTATCCAAGGTATCTAAATACAAAAACATCTCCTGAATTCGCCTCTATTGAGTATTTTCCATCAAAATCTGTTTCTACTCCTTTGTTGGAGCCTTCAATTACTACACTTACCCCGGGTAAAACTCCTGATTTGTCAGAAACTGTACCAGAAATAGTCTTTTCTTGTGCAAAGGTTACTTGCACAACAACCGCCAGTAATAGCGTTAAAATTCCTTTAAACTTTGTTTTCATTTTTATGATTATTTGAATTAATTACGTCAAAAGTCTTAAATTTATCTTAATAAAACAATTATTTAACACTAAATATTTACGATTTCATTAAAATATTTTAATAAATATGCTTTTTTTTGCCAATAAAATAATTCGAATCATAACATTCTACTTAGAATTCTTCCGTAATACAAAAATATTTATCATGTATGCTTGAGTATAATTGATAAATAGTAATTTTTTATTAGCAGTAAATTTAATTTTTATATAGATATATTGAAAATGACTAACTATTCATGATAATGAATAAACAGCATTTTTAGGTTGTTTATGTTTTATTGTGAAGTTGAGATTATTTTAATTTTTATTGAATCTCTTAATTGTGTGGGTTTATTTTATTTGTTGGGAAGTACATTAAACCAAATTTTATTAGGTTTTTTCCTTGTGAACACTTTTTTCTTCGATGGATTAAATTGAAGTTGGTATTCAATATTTCTTATTTTTCTACTTTGATTAAATAGCTTTTTGATATTAGTTGTATTCTAAATTTTATTTAAATGGATTAATTTTTGTTATGAATACTTTATATAAGCGAACTTTTTAGTTGGCTACATATAATTGAGTAGGTTCAGAAAAATTTAATTTAATAAACTATAACATGGTGTGTGAATTATCTGCTCTTTTTTAGGTATTAACTATTGCGTAGTTTTTAGTATTGCCGTTTTAAGCATAAAGTTCTTAGACGTAGCGAATGGAAATTCTTTTATTTGTGTGTTATCAAATGGTATTTAATCTGGTATCTAATATTCTCTGCAGAGCGCAAGCTCTTGATTGGTTTAATTATAAATTTACTCACTTTTCATAATAAACTTCCTAAAAATTTGAATTCGTTTGTGCTGCAGTATATGCTTCTATAGCTGCTTGCTCCTAATCTCTAAAAGGCTTCAATTCTTTCTTTTGTTATGAATGAGGGCTTACTAATCCAAATTAGCGTATCCCGTTTGACGTTTTTTTAAGTAGCGCCCATACTTTACTCAGAATGTTGTGCAAGTTAGAGATTGTTTCTAACGCTCTTTTTATTTGTGCAAAGGTTGTGTGCACAATGAATGCTGGTATTAGGTTAAAATTTATTAAAACTTTGTTTAGTCTTGAACATATTTATAGCTATGATCTAATTGCAAACTTGTATAATTTCTAAAATTATTTTTTTAGCTAAAGATTAGATAGGTTAATAACTAGCTGCTTGAGTATTACTTAAAATTAACAGTATTTTAAATATTTTCATAAGTTTGTTAAAGTGCACTGATAGAGATAATTGGTTTTTTAAAACAAGGTTTTAGTAAAAAAAGTAGGAAGTATTTTTTTAAAAAAAATTCACCCAATTCACAAAGAATTGTGTGTTTTTAAAATCTAACGGATTTTTGGTATTTGTGCCAACTGCAGTAGAGATGTTAATTTGAGAATTATTCGAATGAAACAAATAGCCAAGGCCAAAGCTGTATAGTTTCTCTTTACTGTTGGTTGTAGAAATTAATGCCAAATCTGTAATCGTATACAAATAAGAACTCTTAGATGTTTGGTATCTAAATTCTATGTTCTGTATTGAATAGTTTTTTACAAAAATGCTTTGCTCATTAAATCCTCTAATAGAATTATTTCCTCCAATTCTAAATAATTCATTATCAAAATAGTTTGTAGAATTTAATAGTGCTGTTTTGTTTCTAAAGTAGATGCTATTATTTCTGTTTAAATCTAATAGATAAGATAGAGTAGCTGTTATTTTAATTTGCTTAGATGTATTGTTAGTTGTTTTTCTTTTCCCAAAAGTAGGATTTATATTTATAAAAAATAGGTCATTTTTAAAAACATCATTTTTTAAAATTTTGTATTCATACCCAAACCCAAGAAAGTAATTTTCGTAGGTACTAATATTATTAGAAATAGTTTTTGTGCTATTCTCAGATTTTTCAGAATTAAAGGATACAAATAAATTGGTGTTATTTTTTATTTGATATTTTAGATGTGCGTTTAAATTGGTATTTAAAAAAGTGGAGTCTTGTTTATAGATAGAAAAAGCAAACGCTGTACTTAATTTAGAGTTGTATATATATGGTGTCTTTATTGATATTGAAAACTCTTGTTTTTCGTTTCCAAAACGATTCCATAATAAATTTAATTGTTCTCCTTTATTTAATATATTCTTCAATTTTAAGTCTAGATGCCCATTAAATTGTAATTTACCATTTTCTTGAGAATTAAAGTTTACAAGGCCATCAAAACTACTTCCTTTTAATTTTTTTAAATAAACATATAATAAGGTAGAGTCTTTTGTGAATAATGTTTCAGGAGGCTTTGTTTCAGAGACAAAATCTAGGCCTTTGGATAATTTAGAAATTTCCATTAATTTCTTTTTGTTAAAAGTGGTTTTAGAATTAATATTTAAATAATTTTTAATAAATGATTTTGGAAAATTTTCATACCCTTTAAGTACCACCTTATCTATTTTTCTTTTTTTAGAAGAAGTTAGATCAATTTCAGCAAAGAGTGTCTTATTTTGTATTCTTAATTTTTTTAATTTAATTTTAGAGAAAGCATTTCCTTGGAGTTCTTGAAAGTTTGAAATGGCATTTAAAATTTCTTCTAATTGGTTTATAGGTATTTTAATATAATTATTTTTGAAGTTATATTTTTGTAGCATTTGGTTGCTGATGCTCTTGTGTTTTAGAAGTACAGAATCTACTTTCTTGTCAAGATTTAAATAAGCGATATAAATTTTACCTTTTTTAGAAACGCTGTCTATTCTGCTTAAAAAATATCCGTTCATTTTAAGATGTTTCTGAACCCTATTTAATTCAATATACAGAGCTGTAGCGTCTTTATGTTTGGTTTTGTAGTTTATTTTAGAAAGAAATTTATTTTCAGTTGTTTTATTTGAATTTATTTCAAGACTAAAATCTTGGGAATATACTGTAGATGTATAACCTAGTATAGCTATCAGTAGCAAGAAGGAGATGTTTTTTTTATGCAATATATAATCTTTTTTGAATTTCAAATGTATCTAAAAAACAGATACAATAGAAAGTATAAATACTTTTTTAAAAAATAAGGTACTGACATTAGAAAGGTTAGAATTTATTTGTACATTTGCAAACTCTGAAAAAAGAGACAAGTTTAATTATAAACGAAAAAAAGCAATTATTTAGTATGCCTACTATTCAACAATTAGTTCGTAAAGGAAGAACCAAAATAACTAAGAAGAGTAAATCGGCTGCTTTGTCGTCTTGTCCTCAAAGACGTGGAGTTTGTACACGTGTTTATACTACAACACCAAAGAAACCTAATTCAGCAATGCGTAAAGTTGCAAGAGTTAGATTGACAAATGGTAATGAGATAAACGCATACATTCCAGGTGAAGGACATAACTTACAAGAGCACTCGATAGTATTAGTTAGAGGTGGAAGGGTAAAGGATTTGCCAGGTGTAAAGTATCACGTAGTACGTGGAGCTTTAGATACTGCGGGAGTTGAGGGGAGAACCCAAAGACGATCAAAGTATGGTGCAAAACGCCCAAAGAAGTAAAAGCGTTATGAGTAAAGAGCTGTAATTTCTAAAAATTATAATAGTTCGTTTTAATTTTTTTTTAAACGACTAATAGTTGCTAGAAATCACGGTTAAGAGCAAGTAACAAATCAATTAACTTTTTTAATGTAAAGACATGAGAAAAAGAGCAGCAAAAAAAAGAGTCTTATTACCAGACCCTAAATTTAACGATCAGTTAGTAACTAGATTCGTTAACAATTTAATGTGGGCAGGTAAAAAGTCAGTAGCTTTTAAAGTATTTTATGATGCGTTAGACATCGTAGAGGAAAGAAAAGGTGAAGAAGAAAAGTCAGCCTTAGAAATTTGGAAAGATGGTTTGTCAAATGTAATGCCACATGTAGAGGTAAGATCTCGTCGTGTAGGTGGAGCAACATTTCAAATCCCAATGCAAATTAGACCAGACCGTAAGGTTTCTATGGCTATTAAATGGATGATTTTGTATACTCGTAAGAGAAACGAGAAAACAATGGCACAGCGTTTAGCTGCTGAAATTTTAGCTGCGGCTAAAGAAGAAGGTGCTGCTGTTAAAAAGCGTACAGATACTCACAAAATGGCAGAAGCTAACAAAGCATTCTCTCACTTTAGATTTTAATAGATATGGCTAGAGATTTAAGATATACTAGAAATATTGGTATTGCAGCACATATTGATGCTGGTAAAACCACTACTACAGAACGTGTATTGTATTATACAGGTGTTTCTCACAAGATTGGAGAAGTACATGATGGTGCAGCTACTATGGACTGGATGGAGCAAGAGCAAGAAAGAGGTATTACAATTACTTCTGCAGCTACTACTTGTACTTGGCAATTTCCAATGGAAAATGCAGAGACACTTCCAGATACAAAAGATTATCACTTTAATATTATTGACACACCAGGTCACGTAGATTTTACTGTTGAAGTAAACAGGTCTTTACGTGTTTTGGATGGTTTAGTATTTTTGTTTTCAGCTGTTGATGGTGTTGAGCCTCAATCTGAAACGAACTGGAGACTTGCAGACAATTACAAAGTGCCAAGAATTGGTTTTGTAAATAAAATGGACCGTCAAGGATCTGATTTTATGATGGTTTGTAAGCAAGTGAAAGAAATGCTAGGTTCTAATGCGGTCCCAATTGTTTTAAACATTGGTGACGAGGAGAACTTTAAAGGTATTGTAGATCTTGTTAAAAACAGAGCTATTGTATGGCATGAAGAGGGTATGGGTTCTACATTTGATGTTGTAGATATTCCAGAAGATTTAAAAGAAGAAGCAAAAATTCTACGTGGTAAACTTATTGAAGAGGTTGCTGCTTATGACGAAGATTTGTTAGAAAAATACATGGAGGATGAAGATTCTATAACAGAAGACGAAGTGCATGCTGCATTGAGAGCTGCTGTAATGGATATGTCTATCATTCCTATGATTTGTGGTTCTGCATTTAAAAATAAAGGGGTTCAGTTTCTATTAGATGCTGTATGTCGTTATTTACCTTCTCCAATGGACAAAGAAGGTATTGTAGGTGTAAACCCAGATACAGACGAACAAGAATTACGTAAACCAAGTGTAGATGAACCTTTTGCTGCTTTAGCATTTAAGATTGCTACAGATCCTTTTGTAGGACGTTTAGCATTTTTTAGAGCATACTCTGGTCGTTTAGATGCTGGTTCTTACGTTTTAAATAATCGTTCTGGTAAGAAAGAACGTATTTCACGTATTTATCAAATGCATGCTAATAAGCAGAATGCAATTGATTATATCGAGGCTGGAGATATTGGTGCTGCTGTAGGTTTTAAATCTATTAAAACAGGAGATACTTTATCAGCTGAGAAATTTCCAATTGTTTTAGAATCTATGGATTTTCCAGATCCAGTAATTGGTATTGCTGTTGAGCCTAAAACAAAAGCGGATGTAGATAAATTAGGTATTGGTCTTGGTAAGTTAGCCGAAGAAGATCCTACATTTACAGTTCGTTCAGACGAAGCTTCAGGACAGACTATTATTTCTGGAATGGGTGAATTACATTTAGATGTAATTGTAGATCGTTTAAGACGTGAATTCAAAGTTGAAGTAAACCAAGGGCAACCTCAGGTTGAATACAAAGAAGCTATTACAGCTGAAGCGCAGCACAGAGAGGTTTATAAGAAACAATCTGGTGGTCGTGGTAAGTTTGCTGATATTGCATTTACTATCGGCCCAGCCGATGAAGGTGTTCAAGGATTGCAATTTGCATCTGTTATTAAAGGGGGTAATGTTCCTAGAGAATTTGTACCTTCTGTAGAGAAAGGTTTCAAAGAAGCTATGAAAAATGGTCCTTTAGCAGGTTATGAAATGGATTCTATGAAAGTTACATTAAGAGATGGTTCTTTTCACGCTGTGGATTCGGATGCATTATCTTTTGAATTAGCTGCAAGAATGGGATATAAAGCTTCAGCAAAAGTTGCTAAAGCGAAAATCATGGAGCCTTTGATGAAGTTAGAAGTGCTAACTCCAGAAGCTAACATGGGTGATATAGTTGGAGATTTGAACAGAAGAAGAGGACAAGTAAATGACATGAGTGATCGTGCTGGTTCTAAAGTTGTAAAAGCAATAGTACCATTATCAGAAATGTTTGGTTATGTAACTGCTTTAAGAACGATGTCTTCTGGTAGAGCTACTTCTACTATGGAATTTTCACATTACGCAGAAACTCCTTCAAATATATCTGAAGAAGTAATTGCAAAATCTAAAGGTTAATCTACTTAATAATTACAAGATGAGTCAAAAAATTAGAATTAAATTAAAGTCTTACGATTACAACTTAGTAGATAAATCTGCTGAGAAAATCGTAAAGACGGTAAAAAGTACTGGTGCTGTTGTAAACGGACCAATACCATTACCAACACATAAAAAGATTTTTACTGTATTGCGTTCACCGCACGTAAACAAAAAATCTAGAGAGCAATTTCAATTAGCTTCTTACAAAAGATTATTAGACATCTATAGTTCTTCTTCGAAAACTATTGATGCTTTAATGAAATTGGAGTTACCAAGTGGTGTTGAAGTTGAGATAAAAGTATAAGTAAAATATTAACTTTCGGTTTAATTTTGTTAAACCGAAAGTTTTTAATACTTTTGCAACCCGAATTAGAGTAGGGTTAAACTATTTTTTGAGGTTAAATTCAATAATAGTAACATGTCCAGAGCGTTTCGCGAAGGAAAAACGGAAAAAACAAAATCAGCGTTGAATTTGTTTACGCTGTTTTTTTTTGGAACAAGCGCAAAGGTCACAAATGAAACAATAGTTTCGAACAAATAATTATTAATATAGACGCGCTGGATACTATGTTCTATCGTCTAAAATTTTAACTAAATGTCTGGGTTAATAGGAAGAAAGATTGGAATGACCAGCTTATTTGATGAAAACGGGAAGAACATTCCTTGTACAGTAATCGAAGCGGGTCCTTGTGTTGTCACTCAGGTCAGAACCGAAGAGGTTGACGGCTATAGTGCGTTACAGCTTGGTTTCGATGACAAAAAAGCAAAAAGTTCTAACAAAGCGTTAGAGGGCCACTTTAAAAAAGCTGGTACTACTGCTAAGAAAAAAGTCGTTGAATTTCAAGGATTTGAAGGAGAGTATAAATTAGGAGATTCTATATCCGTAAGTCACTTTGAAGAAGGTGAATTTGTGGATGTTTCTGGTGTTTCTAAAGGTAAAGGTTTTCAGGGTGTTGTAAAGCGTCATGGATTTGCCGGTGTTGGTCAAGCAACTCACGGACAACATAACCGTTTAAGAGCTCCCGGATCAATTGGTGCTGCGTCTTATCCAGCAAGAGTATTCAAAGGAATGCGAATGGCAGGTAGAATGGGTGGAGATAAAGTGAAAGTACAAAACTTAAGAGTATTAAAAGTAGTTGCTGAAAAGAACTTACTTGTTGTTAAAGGAGCAATTCCTGGACACAAAAATGCTTTTGTAACTATTCAGAAATAATGAAAGTAGCAGTTTTAGATATTACAGGAAAAGATACAGGTAGAAAGGTTGAGCTTTCTAAGGATGTATTCGGAATAGAGCCTAATGATCACGCTATTTATTTAGACGTAAAGCAATACTTGGCAAATCAACGTCAAGGAACGCATAAGTCTAAAGAAAGAGCTGAAATAGCAGGTTCAACTAGAAAGATAAAAAAACAAAAAGGTACTGGTACTGCAAGAGCAGGTTCTATCAAGTCTGGAGTTTTTAGAGGTGGTGGACGTATGTTCGGACCAAGACCTAGAGATTATTCTTTTAAATTGAATAAAAACTTAAAGCGTTTGGCTCGTAAGTCAGCTTTAAGTATTCAAGCAAATGATAAAAATGTGATAGTTGTTGAAGATTTCGATTTTGAAACTCCAAAGACTAAAAATTTCTTAGACGTATTAAAAGCGTTTGAGTTAGAAACAAAAAAGTCATTGTTTGTGTTAGGTAATGAAAATGCAAATGTGTATTTATCATCACGTAACTTAAAAAAATCTAAAGTAATTAAAGCTTCAGAATTATATACTTATGGTGTTTTAAACACGAACAAGCTTATAATAACGGAGAGTTCTTTAGAAGATATAAACACAAATTTAAGCAAATAGGGATATGAGTATTTTAATAAAACCTATTATCACGGAAAAAGCTACAAGCGATAGTGAAGTATTTAATCGTTATACATTTGTAGTAGATAGAAAGGCTAATAAATTAGAAATTAAGGGAGCTGTTGAAGCAACTTACGGAGTTTCTATTTCAAGTGTAAGAACTTTAAATTACCCAATACAAAGAAATACTAAGTTTACTAAAAAAGGTTTAGTTACTGGTATCAAAAGTGGGTATAAAAAAGCGATTGTACAGTTAGCAGAAGGAGATAGTATTGATTTTTATAACAATCTTTAAAAGACAAAAATGTCAGTTAGAAAATTAAAGCCAATAACACCAGGTCAGCGTTTTAGAGTTGTAAATGGGTTCGACACCATAACAACTGATAAGCCGGAGAAAAGTTTACTTGCTCCGAAAAAACGATCTGGAGGTCGAAACAATCAGGGTAGAATGACAACACGTAATATAGGTGGAGGTCATAAACAAAAATATCGTATTATCGATTTTAAAAGAGATAAACAAGGTATTCCCGCAACAGTTAAAACTATAGAGTACGATCCAAATCGTACTGCGTTTATCGCTTTACTTAGTTATGCTGATGGAGAAAAGCGTTATGTGATAGCACAAAACGGTTTAAAAGTAGGTCAAGTAATTGTTTCAGGAGAAGGTGTAAAGCCAGAAATTGGAAACGGAATGCTTTTAAGCGAAATACCTTTAGGATCTACAATCTCATGTATTGAATTACGTCCAGGTCAAGGTGCTGTTATGGCACGTTCAGCTGGTTCTTTTGCACAATTATTAGCAAAGGAGAGTAAGTATGCAACTGTAAAGTTACCTTCTGGTGAGACGAGATATGTCTTGTTAACATGTATGGCAACAATTGGAGTAGTATCTAACTCAGATCACCAATTACTAGTTTCTGGTAAAGCTGGTAGATCTAGATGGTTAGGTAGAAGACCAAGAGTGAATGCAGTAAGAATGAATCCTGTGGATCACCCAATGGGTGGTGGTGAAGGACGTGCTTCTGGAGGTCATCCAAGATCTAGAAATGGTATTCCTGCAAAAGGATTTAAGACAAGGTCTAAAACCAAAGCTAGTAATAAGTATATTTTAGAACGTAGAAAGAAATAATAAATTATGGCAAGATCATTAAAAAAAGGACCTTTCGTTCACTATAAATTAGAGAAAAAAGTGTTAGCTAATGTAGAAGCTGGTAATAAAACAGTAATCAAAACTTGGTCTAGAGCAAGCATGATTACTCCAGATTTCGTTGGTCAAACTATCGCTGTTCATAATGGCCGTCAGTTTGTACCAGTATTCGTTACAGAAAACATGGTAGGTCACAAATTAGGCGAATTTTCACCAACACGTTCTTTTAGAGGACATGCAGGTGCAAAAAACAAAGGAAAAAAATAGGCTATGGGAGTTCGTAAAAAAAATATGGCAGATCAGTTAAAAGAGGCTAGAAAGCACCGTGCTTTTGCAAAGCTTACTAACTGTCCTACGTCACCAAGAAAAATGCGTTTAGTAGCGGATCAAGTAAGAGGAGTAGAGGTTGAAAAAGCTTTACAAATCTTAAAATTTAGTCCTAAAGAGGCATCTATAAACTTAGAAAAATTGTTATTGTCTGCTATTGCAAACTGGCAAGCTAAGAATGCAGATGCAGCAATTGAAGAGGCTGGGTTATTTGTGAAGACTATTTGTGTAGACAGCGCAGGAATGTTAAAAAGATTAAGACCAGCTCCACAAGGGCGTGCTCATAGAATTCGTAAGCGTTCTAATCACGTTACTTTAGAGTTAGGTGCTAAAAATTTAAGTAATCAATCAAAGTAGAAATGGGACAAAAAACAAATCCAATAGGAAATCGTTTAGGAATCATCAGAGGTTGGGAATCTAACTGGTATGGTGGTAATGACTACGGAGATAAAATTGCAGAAGATTATAAGATAAGAGAGTATGTAAATGCTCGTTTATCTAAGGCAAGTGTTTCTCGTGTAATTATAGAGCGTACTTTAAAACTTGTAACCGTTACTATCACTACTGCAAGACCTGGTATTATTATTGGGAAAGGTGGAACAGAGGTAGACAAGTTAAAAGAGGAGCTAAAGAAGATCACAGAAAAAGAAGTTCAAATTAATATTTTTGAGATTAAGCGTCCAGAATTGGATTCTAAATTAGTTGCAGTAAGTGTTGCACGTCAAATTGAAAATAGAATTTCTTATAAGAGAGCTATCAAAATGGCTATTCAAGCTACTATGAGAATGAATGCTGAAGGAATTAAAATTCAAATTTCAGGTCGTTTAAATGGTGCAGAGATGGCACGTTCAGAGCATTTTAAGGAAGGAAGAATTCCTCTTTCTACGTTCAGAGCAGATATTGATTATTCACTTGTTGAAGCTCATACTACCTATGGAAGATTAGGAATTAAAGTATGGATTATGAAAGGTGAGGTATATGGTAAAAGAGAATTATCACCATTAGTAGGGTTGTCTAAAAAGCAAGCAGGTGGTAATAAAGGTGGTGGAGATAGAGGAAAAAGACCGCAACCTCGTAGAAGAAAATAATTTTTAAAATTAGAAATTAAAAATGTTACAGCCAAAAAGAGTAAAATACCGTAAGGTACAGAAGGCGAAAGGAAATATGACTGGTATTTCGGGTAGAGGTAATCAACTTTCTAATGGAATGTTTGGTATCAAATCGATCGATCAGAACTTATTAACTTCACGTCAAATTGAAGCAGCTCGTATCGCGGCAACTCGTCATATGAAAAGAGAAGGTCAGTTATGGATTAAAGTTTTTCCAGACAAACCTATTACCAAAAAACCTTTAGAGGTTCGTATGGGTAAGGGTAAAGGTGCACCAGATCATTTCGTTGCAGTTATTAAGCCAGGTAGAATTTTGTTTGAAATTGGTGGTGTACCAATGGATGTTGCAAAAGAAGCTTTACGTTTAGCTGCACAGAAACTTCCAGTAAGAACGAAGTTTGTAGTAGCAAGAGACTTTGATATTAACGCTTAATTCGAAATAGAATGAAACAATCAGAAGTAAAAGAATTATCTATAGCAAATCTTAATGAGAAGCTTGGAGCGTTGCAAAAGAATTATACCGATCTTAAAATGGCTCACGCGATAACTCCTTTGGAGAACCCATTGCAGTTGAGAAGTTTAAGAAGAACTGTAGCAAGAATTGCAACAGAATTAACAAAAAGAGAATTACAATAATTCTATAGTCAGTTTTAAAGATGGAAAAAAGAAATCTTAGAAAAGAGAGAATTGGTGTGGTTTCAAGTAGCAAAATGGAGAAATCTATAGTTGTTGCAGAAACTAAAAGAGTAAAGCACCCAATGTACGGAAAGTTCGTATTAAAGACTAAGAAGTACGTTGCACACGACGAAAAGAATGATTGCAACGAAGGAGATACTGTTAGGATCATGGAAACAAGACCTATGAGTAAATCTAAACGTTGGAGATTAGTAGAAATCCTAGAAAGAGCTAAATAATATGTTACAGACAGAATCAAGATTAAAAGTAGCAGATAACACTGGAGCTAAAGAAGTTTTAGTAATTAGAGTTTTGGGAGGAACTAGAAAGCGTTACGCAAGTATTGGAGACAAGATTGTGGTATCGGTTAAATCTGCAACTCCTAACGGCGCTGTTAAGAAAGGTCAAGTATCTAGAGCAGTTGTTGTAAGAACGAAGAAAGAAGTTAGACGTAAAGATGGGTCATATATCAGATTTGATGACAATGCTTGTGTACTTTTAAATCCTACAGAGGAGATGAGAGGAACACGTGTATTTGGTCCTGTAGCTCGTGAGCTTCGTGAGAAACAATTCATGAAAATAGTATCATTAGCACCAGAAGTGCTTTAACATTATAATAAAATGAAGAAGTTTAAAATTAAAACTGGTGATACTGTAAAAGTAATTGCAGGAGACCATAGAGGATCGGAAGGTAAAGTTTTACAGATTATCAAGGATAAAGATAGAGTCTTAGTAGAAGGTGTTAACTTAGTTTCTAAGCACACTAAACCGAGCGCTCAAAGTCCTCAAGGTGGTATTGTAAAAAAAGAAGCATCATTACATATCTCTAATGTTATGTTAGTTGAGGATGGTGTTGCTGTAAGAGTAGGTTATCAGGTTGATGGAGATACTAAAACTAGAATCTCTAAAAAAACTAAAAAATAAGAATAATCATGAGTTACGTACCAAGATTAAAATCAGAATACAAAGAAAGAGTGGTAAAAGCTCTTACTGAAGAATTCAGTTATAAAAATGTAATGCAAGTTCCTAAATTAGAAAAGATAGTTGTTTCTAAGGGTGTTGGTGCTGCAATTGCAGATAAGAAATTAATAGATTATGCTTTAGAAGAATTGACTACTATTACTGGTCAAAAGGCTATATCTACAATGTCTAAGAAGGATGTTGCATCATTTAAACTACGTAAGGGTATGCCAATTGGTGTAAAGGTTACGTTAAGAGGTGATAAAATGTATGAGTTTTTAGATAGATTAGTTACAGCTTCTTTACCACGTGTAAGAGACTTTAACGGTATAAAAGCTAATGGATTTGATGGAAGAGGTAATTACAATTTAGGTATTACTGAACAAATCATTTACCCAGAGATCAATATAGACCAGGTTAAAAAAATTAACGGTATGGATATTACATTTGTAACATCTGCAGCTACCGATAAGGAAGCAAAGTCATTATTGGGAGAATTAGGTTTACCATTCAAAAAAAATTAAGACATGGCTAAAGAATCAATGAAAGCGCGTGAGCGCAAGAGAGAACGCACTGTTGCAAAATATGCTGAAAAAAGGAAAGCTTTGAAAGAAGCTGGAGATTATGATGCTTTGCAAAGGTTGCCTAAAAATGCATCACCAGTGAGATTGCACAACAGATGTAAGTTAACTGGACGTCCAAAAGGATATATGCGTCAGTTCGGTTTGTCACGTGTTACGTTTCGTGAAATGGCAAATCAAGGTTTGATACCAGGAGTTAAGAAAGCAAGTTGGTAGAAAACTTATTTAAAGCTTAAAAACTAAAATAGATTGTGTATATTTGCGCGCTCTATTTTTTTGAGTAAAAGAATTTTAACTGATTATAGGTTCAGGTATCACAGAGAAATCTGTAGTAGAAATAGAGGTATTTGAAAACCGTAATCGCAATATAAATAAATATGTATACAGATCCAATCGCGGATTTTCTTACGAGAGTAAGAAATGCAATCGCAGCAGGGCACAGAGTAGTGGAAATTCCAGCTTCAAACTTGAAGAAGGAAATGACTAAGATTTTGTTTGATCAAGGTTTTATTTTAAGTTATCAGTTCAATGACGATAAAGTTCAGGGGACAGTTAAGATCGCTTTAAAGTATGACAAGGAGACAAAAGAGTCAGTAATCAGAAAAATTCAACGTATCAGTACACCGGGTTTACGTAAATATGTTGGCTCTACAGAGATGCCAAGAGTATTAAACGGACTTGGAATTGCTATTGTTTCTACATCTAAAGGTGTAATGACAAATAAAAAAGCACGTCAAGAGAATGTTGGAGGAGAAGTTTTATGTTACGTTTATTAAATCTTAAGAAATGAGTAGAATAGGAAAAAATCCCGTTAGCATTTCACAAGGTGTAGATGTAAACATAGTAGACAATGTAATTACGGTTAAAGGAAAGTTAGGAGAATTATCTCAGACTATTTCAAACGGTATTACTGTAAAGATTGAAGATGGTATTATCACTTTAGATAGAACATCGGAAAGCAAAGACCATAAAGCACAACATGGTTTAATGAGAGCTTTAATCAATAATATGATTGAAGGTGTAAGTAAAGGTTGGACTAAAGATTTAGAATTGGTTGGTGTTGGTTATAGAGCATCTAATCAAGGACAGAAATTAGATTTAGCTTTAGGTTTCTCTCATAATATTGTTTTAGAATTGGCTCCAGAAGTTAAAATCGAAACAGTATCTGAGAAAGGGAAAAACCCAATCATTAAATTATCTTCGTTTGACAAACAATTAGTTGGTCAAATTGCTGCAAAGATTCGTTCTTTCAGAGCGCCAGAGCCTTATAAAGGTAAAGGTGTAAAGTTTGTTGGTGAAATATTAAGAAGAAAAGCAGGTAAATCTGCATAATATATAAGTATTATGGCATTATCAAAGCTACAAAGAAGAACTAGAATAAAGCGTAGAATCAGAAAAATTATATCTGGTACTGCTACAAAACCAAGATTATCGGTTTTTAGAAGTAATAAAGAAATTTACGCTCAAATAGTTGACGATGTAAACGGAGTAACATTAGCTTCAGCATCATCAAGAGATAAAGGAATAAAGGCAAGTTCTAAAGTAGAAGCAGCAGCAGCAGTTGGTAAAGCAATTGCAGAAATAGCTACTAAAGCTGGTTTAGAAAAAGTTGCTTTCGATAGAAATGGTTATTTATACCATGGTAGAGTTAAAGTATTAGCAGAGGCTGCAAGGGAATCTGGTTTAAAATTTTAAGAAATTATGCAAGGTTATAAAAACGTAGAAAGAGTTAAGCCAAGTGGGTTAGAGCTTGTAGATAAGTTAGTAGGTGTACAACGTGTTACAAAAGTAACTAAAGGTGGTAGAGCATTTGGTTTCTCTGCTATTGTAGTAGTTGGTGATGGTAACGGTGTTGTTGGACACGGATTAGGGAAGTCTAAAGATGTTGCATCAGCAATTGCAAAAGCAATAGAGGATGCAAAGAAAAATTTAGTGAGAATACCTATTTTAAACGGTACATTACCTCACGAGCAAAAAGGTAAATTTGGTGGAGCGAAAATCTTTATCAAACCTGCTTCTGCTGGTACAGGTGTAATTGCTGGTGGTGCAGTGCGTATGGTATTAGAATCTGTTGGGGTACATGATGTGTTATCAAAATCTCAAGGATCTTCTAATCCTCATAATGCAGTAAAGGCAACTTTTAATGCATTATTACAATTACGAAGTGCAGCTTCAATTGCTAAACAAAGAGGAGTCTCTTTAGAACAAGTATTTAACGGATAAATCTAAGAACGATGGCAAGAATAAAAGTTACACAGGTAAAAAGTCAAATCGGGCGTCTTCAGAGTCAAAAGAGAACTTTAGAAGCATTAGGTTTACGTAAAATGCACCAGACAGTTGAACATGAGGCAACTCCTTCAATTGTAGGTATGGTGAATACAGTTAAACACTTAGTTTCTTTCGAGGAAATTAAATAAGATTTATAAAAACATGAGTTTACATAATTTAACACCAGCAGTAGGTTCCATTAAAAAAGGAAAAAGAATTGCAAGAGGTGAAGGATCTGGAAAAGGTGGTACCGCTACAAGAGGTCACAATGGACAGAAATCTCGTTCAGGTTATTCTAAAAAGATTGGTTTTGAAGGAGGGCAAATGCCACTTCAAAGACGTGTACCTAAATTTGGTTTCACGAACATCAATCGTAAAGAGTATCAAGGTATCAATTTAGATAAATTACAATCTTTGGTTGATAGTGGAAAAATAACAGATACAGTAAATTTAGATATTCTAGTTGCTAACAGATTAGCTGGGAAAAATGACCTAGTTAAAATTTTAGGAAATGGAGAGTTAAAAGCTAAATTAAACATTACTGTACATAAATATACAGCAACAGCAAAAGCCGCTATCGAAGCAGCTGGAGGTGAGGTTGTTTCTTTATAAACAATACGTAAAGCATGAAGTTTATTAATACGTTAAAAGATATTTTCAAGATTGAGGAATTAAAGAACAAAATTCTTCTTACTATCGGTTTAATTGCGGTATACCGTTTTATGGCAGCTGTTCCATTACCTGGAATAGACCCATTACAGTTATCGGCGTTAAAAGAAAGTACTTCTGGAGGTCTTTTAGGATTATTGAATGCATTTACGGGAGGAGCATTTGCTAGGGCGTCAGTAATGGCTCTTGGTATTATGCCTTATATTTCTGCATCTATTGTTGTTCAGTTAATGGGAATTGCGGTTCCTTATTTACAAAAACTACAAAAGGATGGAGAAAGTGGAAGAAAAAAGATTACACAAATTACGAGATGGTTAACAATAGTTATTACTTTGGTGCAGGCACCAACTTATATTACAGCTATTAAAACTCAATTTAATTTACCCCCTGAAGCTTTTTTAGTTAGTGGTATTACTTTCTGGATTTCTTCAATTATTATTTTAACTGCAGGTACAATTTTTGCAATGTGGTTAGGGGAGCGTATTACAGACAAAGGAATTGGTAATGGAATTTCATTATTAATTACAGTAGGTATTATTGCTAATTTTCCAGCAGCATTTTTGCAAGAATTTCTTTCGAAAACAGAGAATGCGGGTGCAGGTGGTTTAATGATGGTTTTAATTGAAATTATCGTTTGGTTTGTTGTAATTTTACTGACTGTTCTGTTGGTTACTGCTGTTCGTAAGATTGCAGTGCAATATGCAAGGAGAACGGTTGCAGGAAGTACACAAAATGTTGCAGGTTCAAGGGATTACATTCCATTGAAATTAAATGCGGCGGGTGTTATGCCAATTATATTTGCTCAAGCTATTATGTTTTTACCTTTAGCTTTAGGTCAAAAGTTCCCTATTTTGGTAGGGTTAACTGATCCTAATGGTTGGCAGTATAATGTTATATTTGCAATATTGATTATCATCTTTAGTTATTTCTATACGGCGATTACTATTCCAACGAATAAGATGGCTGAGGATTTAAAAAGAAGTGGTGGTTTCATCCCTGGAATTAGACCAGGAAAAGACACTGCAGATAGATTAGATAGTGTTTTGTCAAGAATTACTTTCCCAGGATCGTTATTTTTAGCAGGATTGTCAATTTTACCAGCAATTGTAGTTCAGTTTGGAGTACAACAAGGATGGTCAATGTTTTATGGTGGTACATCTTTAATTATTATGGTTGGGGTGGCAATCGATACAATACAGCAAATTAACTCGTACTTATTAAATAATCATTATGATGGTTTAATGAAACCGGGTAATAGCAATAGAAAATCGAATAAACAATAATATGGCTAAGCAATCAGCAATTCAACAAGACGGGACGATTACAGAAGCATTGTCAAATGCTATGTTTCGTGTAGAGTTAGAAAATGGACATATTGTAACGGCTCACATTTCAGGTAAAATGCGTATGCATTATATTAAACTTTTACCAGGAGACAAGGTGAAATTAGAGATGAGTCCGTATGATTTATCAAAAGCAAGAATTACTTACAGATACTAAAAACAAAAGAAACAGATGAAAGTTAGAGCATCAGTTAAAAAGAGAAGTGCCGACTGCAAGATAGTGCGCAGGAAAGGTAGATTATACGTGATTAATAAACAAAATCCTAGATTTAAACAAAGACAAGGGTAATGGCAAGAATAGCAGGTATTGATATTCCAAAAAACAAAAGAGGGGTTATTGCTTTAACTTACATCTTCGGTATTGGAAGCAGCAGAGCTAAAAAAGTTTTAGCGGAAGCAAAAGTAGACGAAAGTATCAAAGTTCAAGATTGGACGGATGATCAAATCGCAGCAATTAGAGAACAAGTTGGATCTTTTACAATTGAAGGAGAATTACGTTCAGAAGTTCAGATAAACATCAAACGTTTGATGGATATCGGTTGTCAAAGGGGAATACGTCATAGACTTGGCCTTCCTTTAAGAGGACAAAGAACTAAGAACAACTCTCGTACAAGAAAAGGTAAGAGAAAAACTGTAGCTAACAAGAAAAAATAAAGTTAGACAAGTAATAAAGATTTAATAATAGTTTTTAAACTACATATTAGAAAACTAAATTACTAAAACTGAATAATTATGGCAAAAGCAAGTTCAAAAAAACGTAAAGTAATAATTGAAGCTGTTGGAGAAGCGCATGTAACTGCATCTTTTAACAACATTATTATTTCTTTAACAAATAAAAAAGGTGACGTAATTTCATGGTCATCTGCAGGTAAAATGGGTTTTAGAGGTTCTAAAAAGAATACTCCATATGCAGCCCAATTAGCAGCAGAAGATTGTTCAAACGTTGCAAAAGAGGCAGGTTTACGTAAAGTTAAAGTTTATGTTAAAGGACCTGGTAATGGTAGAGAATCTGCTATTAGATCAATTCATAATGCAGGTATCGAAGTAACAGAAATTATTGATGTTACACCAATTCCTCATAATGGTTGTCGTCCTCCAAAGAGAAGAAGAGTATAAATAAATATTTTAACCAATTAGGAATTAGATTATCGAAGGATTAGCCTTAATTCATAATCCCTAATTAAATAAACACGAAATGGCAAGATATACAGGACCAAAAACTAAAATTGCTCGTAAATTTGGCGAGGCAATCTTCGGAGAGGATAAAAACTTCGAAAAAAGAAATTACCCTCCAGGACAGCATGGAAATGCAAGAAGAAGAGGAAAGAAATCTGAATATGCTACTCAATTAATGGAGAAGCAAAAAGCTAAGTATACTTACGGTATATTAGAGCGTCAGTTTAGAAACTTATTCAAAGATGCATCATCTTCTCAAGGGATTACTGGTGAAATCTTACTACAATTATGTGAATCTCGTTTAGATAACGTAGTGTATAGAATGGGAGTTTCTAAATCTAGAAGTGGAGCACGTCAGTTAGTTTCTCACAGACACATTACAGTGAATGGAGAATTAGTAAACGTACCATCTTATAGATTAAAAGAAGGTGACGTTGTTGCCGTAAGAGAAAAGTCTAAATCTTTAAGTGCTATTGAGGATGCTTTAGCTTCTAGTAGTACTGTTTTTGAATGGTTAACTTGGAATTCTGATAAAAAAGAAGGAACTTTTGTTAAAGTACCTGCTAGATTACAAATACCAGAAAACATTAAAGAGCAATTAATCGTAGAATTATATTCTAAGTAATAAATTAATCACATTGAAATTTAGCCAAAGGGTATGTACGTAGTTCTTCAGATCTATATACCGCGCAACTAAATGACAATTAAAACGAAGAAAATATGGCAATTTTAAATTTTCAAAAACCGGATAAGGTTATAATGATTGAATCTACAGATTTTTCTGGTAGATTTGAGTTCAGACCTTTAGAACCAGGTTTTGGTTTAACTGTAGGTAACGCATTAAGAAGAGTACTTTTATCTTCTTTAGAAGGGTTTGCAATTACATCGCTAAGAGTAGATGGTGTAGAGCATGAATTTTCTACTGTTCCTGGAATAGTTGAGGATGTTACTGAAATTATTTTAAACTTGAAACAAGTTCGATTTAAGAAACAAATAGAAGATACTGATAGAGAGACTGTTTCAATATCAGTTTCAGGTCAAGAGCAGTTTACTGCTGGAGACTTGCAGAAGTTTATCTCTGGTTTTCAAGTATTGAATCCAGATTTAGTAATCTGTAATATGGATAAGTCTGTGAAATTAAACGCAGAAATTACAATAGAAAAAGGTAGAGGGTTTGTACCTGCTGAGGAAAATAAGAAATCTTCTGCAGCAATAGGAACAATTTTCACGGATTCTATTTATACGCCAATTAAGAATGTAAAGTATGCAATCGAAAATTTTCGTGTAGAACAAAAAACGGATTATGAAAAATTAGTTTTCGATATAGATACTGATGGATCAATTAATCCTAAAGATGCATTAACAGAGGCTGCTAAAATTTTAATTCACCACTTTATGTTATTCTCTGATGAGCGTATCACTTTAGAGGCGGATGAAATTGCACAGACAGAGACATATGATGAAGAGTCATTGCACATGCGTCAATTATTGAAAACTAGATTAATCGATATGGATTTATCTGTTAGAGCTTTAAACTGTTTAAAGGCTGCAGAAGTAGATACATTAGGAGATTTAGTTTCTTTTAACAAAAGTGATTTAATGAAATTTAGAAACTTTGGTAAAAAATCATTAACGGAACTAGAGGAATTAGTTATTGTTAAGGGTTTAAGCTTTGGGATGGATTTAAGTAAATACAAATTAGATAGAGATTAATTTTTCATATTTTGCGCCTCATAATGAGTTGATGCAAGATGAAATATAAACAAAGGTCATGAGACACGGAAAAAAACACAATCATTTAGGAAGAACAACTTCGCATAGAAAGGCGATGTTAGCTAATATGACTTGTTCTTTAATAGAGCACAAGCGTATTAACACAACAGTAGCAAAAGCAAAAGCTTTAAGAGTATTTGCAGAGCCATTAATTACGAAGTCTAAATCTGATACAACTCACAATAGACGTATTGTTTTTTCTTACTTACGTGATAAATTTGCGGTTACAGAATTGTTTAAAGAAGTTTCTGTAAAAGTTGCAGATAGACCAGGAGGTTATCTTCGTATTATAAAGTTAGGAAACCGTCAAGGAGATAATGCTCCAATGGCAATGGTAGAATTAGTTGATTATAACGAAATCTACAACCCTAATAGTAAAAAAACAAAGAAAACTACAAGAAGAGGAAGAAGCAAGAAGGCTGATGATGCTCAAGTAGAAGGAACTGTTGCAGAAGAGAAATCTGAAGAATAAATAGAAATGAAAATTTTTTAATTTATATAAAAAGGGATAAGCGTTTACGTTTATCCCTTTTTTTATATTTTTGCATCAACACATACAATTAAAGAGCAATGAAATATCAAACTAGAAAGAGAGCATTAGTTTTATTAGCAGACGGAACTATCTTTTATGGAAAATCTGTGGGTATAGAAGGAACTTCAACAGGTGAAATTTGTTTTAATACAGGTATGACTGGGTATCAGGAAATATTTACAGACCCTTCTTATTTTGGTCAAATTATGGTAACGGCCAATGCACATATTGGTAATTACGGTATTAATGATAATGAAGTAGAATCAGATGGTATTAAGATATCTGGATTAATTTGTAGAAATTTTAGTTTTACCCATTCTAGAGTGGACTCTAATGGAAATCTGAAAGACTGGTTTGAAAAACACAATATTGTAGCTATATCTGATGTAGATACAAGAGCATTGGTGGCGTATATTAGAGATAATGGTGCTATGAATGCAATTATTTCTACTGAGATAGGTAATATCGAAGGGTTAAAGAAACAATTGGCCAATGTTCCTACTATGGAAGGTTTAGAGTTGGCTTCTAAAGTATCAACTAAAAAAGCTTATTATATAGGTGATGAGAATGCACCCATAAAAATTGCTGCTTTGGATATTGGTATTAAAAAGAATATTTTAAGAAATTTAAAGACTAGAGGAGCGTATATTAAGGTATTTCCTTATAATTCAAAGTTTGCAGAATTAGCTGCTTTTAATCCGGACGGTTATTTTATCTCTAATGGTCCAGGAGATCCAGAACCCTTAACTGATGCGCAAGAAGTAGCAAAAGAAATTATTAATAGCAATGTGCCGTTATTTGGTATTTGTTTAGGTCACCAAGTAATCGCGTTAGCTAATGGTATTTCTACTTATAAAATGCACAATGGTCATAGGGGGATAAATCACCCAGTTAAAAACTTATTAACTGGTAAAGGTGAAATAACTTCTCAGAATCATGGTTTTGCTATTAATAAAGAGGAAACAGAGAATCATAAGGATATAGAAATTACACATGTTCATCTAAATGATCATACAGTTGCTGGTATACGCTTGAAAAACAAATCTGTTTTTTCTGTTCAGTATCATCCAGAGGCTAGCCCGGGTCCGCATGATTCAGAGTATTTATTTGATCAATTTATAGAAAATATTAAAGAAGCGAAAAAATCGCGGTTATAATTTTAATAAACTTATTTTTTTAATAAAATTTCCCGTGCATTTATTGTGCGGGTTTTTTTTTATTAGGTTTCAGCAAACGTTTTCGTAATTAATGAAAGACATATTATTAATTGATTTATACATTTTGTAATTTAGCAATGTTAGAATTTAAATTAATTAAATACAATATATAATGAGTATTATTATTAGCGTTCACGCACGTCAAATTTTTGATTCAAGAGGAAACCCAACGGTAGAAGTAGATGTAACTACAGAAAATGGAATTTTAGGTAGAGCAGCTGTGCCATCTGGTGCTTCTACAGGAGAGCACGAAGCAGTAGAATTACGTGATGGAGGCAAAGCTTACATGGGTAAAGGTGTTTTAAAAGCTGTAGAAAATGTTAATAAAATTATTTCAGCAGAATTATTAGGTGTTTCTGTGTTTGAACAAAACGCAATTGATCAATTAATGATTGATTTAGACGGAACTCCAAATAAATCTCAATTAGGAGCAAACGCAATTTTAGGTGTTTCTTTAGCAGTAGCGAAGGCTGCAGCAAATGAATTAGGCATGCCTTTATATAGATATGTAGGTGGTGTTTCAGCAAATACTTTGCCAGTTCCAATGATGAATATTATTAATGGAGGTTCTCATTCTGACGCTCCTATTGCATTTCAAGAATTTATGGTGATGCCAGTTAAAGCTGAAACTTTTTCTCAAGCAATGCAAATGGGTTCTGAAATTTTTCATAACCTAAAGAAAGTATTACACGATAGAAATTTATCTACTGCTGTAGGTGATGAAGGGGGGTTTGCTCCAAACTTAGCAGGAGGTACTGAAGATGCGTTAGAAACTATTGCTTTAGCAGTTGGTAATGCTGGTTATACATTAGGAGATGATATTATGATTGCTTTAGATTGTGCAGCTGCAGAATTTTATGTGAATGGTAATTATGACTACTCTAAGTTTGAAGGGGAAACAGGTAAAGTTCGTTCTTCTAAAGAGCAAGCAGACTATTTAGCTGAGTTATCAGAAAAATATCCTATTATTTCTATTGAAGATGGTATGGATGAAAACGATTGGGACGGTTGGAAATATTTAACGGAAAAGATTGGAGATAAAGTACAATTAGTTGGTGATGATTTATTTGTTACTAATGTAGAACGTTTATCGAGAGGAATAGAAAATGGAATTGCAAATTCAATTTTAATTAAAGTAAATCAAATTGGTACATTAACAGAAACTATCGCTGCTGTAAATATGGCTAAAAATGCTGGTTATACATCTGTAATGTCTCATAGATCTGGTGAAACAGAAGATAATACAATTGCAGATTTAGCCGTTGCTTTAAATTGTGGACAAATAAAGACTGGGTCTGCATCTCGTTCAGATAGAATGGCGAAGTACAACCAATTATTAAGAATCGAAGAAGAGTTAGGTGATGTTGCTTATTTCCCTAAAGAAAGAGCGTTTAATATTTAATTTCAAAGCTCGAAAGTACAAAGCCTCTCAATTTTTATTGAGAGGCTTTTTTTGTTAAATAACTTAATAAGTTAAGATTACTTTAAAATATTAAAATTCTACTAGAAGTAATTATGGATTGCTGCAAAATTTGGTATCTTCGTGCCATTAAGAATTATAGATCAAAACCATTATAAATGTCAGATATAGCTAAATTACAAATAGGAGAAAATTCATATGAATTTCCTTTGGTAAAAGGAACAGAGAATGAAGTTGCAATAGATATTAAATCGTTAAGAACTGCTACAAACGGTGTAATAACTATCGATGCTGGTTTCAAAAATACAGGTTCTTGTGAAAGTGGTATAACATTTTTAGATGGAGAAAAAGGAATTTTAAGATATAGAGGATATTCTATTGAAGAGTTGGCAGAAAAAGCAGATTTTTTAGAAGTTGCTTATGCTTTAATTTTCGGAGAATTACCAACAAAAGAAGAATTAGAAAAGTTTCACGCAGACATAAAAGCTAAATCTGTTGTAGATGATGATGTTCGAAAAATACTAGAAGCGTTTCCGAAGACAGCACATCCTATGGGGATTTTATCTTCATTAACAAGTGCTTTAACAGCTTTTAATCCGTCTTCTGTGAATGTAAATTCAGAAGAAGAAATGTACAATGCTATTGTGAAAATAATGGGTAAATTTCCTGTATTAGTAGCTTGGACAATGCGTAAGAAATCTGGTTTGCCTTTAAATTATGGTTCTAAATCTTTAGGTTATGTAGAGAACATCATGAAGATGATGTTTGAAGAGCCAAATGAAGAATATATAATAAATCCTATTATAAAAGATGCCTTAGATAAATTATTAATCTTACATGCAGATCATGAGCAAAACTGTTCTACTTCTACGGTAAGAATTGCAGGTTCATCCCATGCTGGATTATTTGCATCTTTATCAGCAGGAATCTCAGCGCTTTGGGGACCATTACATGGTGGAGCAAATCAAGCCGTTTTAGAGATGTTAGAAGCGATAAAGGAAGATGGAGGAGACACTAAGAAATATATGGCTAAGGCTAAAGACAAGAATGATCCTTTTAGATTGATGGGATTTGGTCATAGAGTTTATAAAAACTTTGATCCAAGAGCTACCATTATCAAAAAGGCGGCAGACGAAGTGTTAAAAGATTTAGGTGTAGAAGATCCTATTTTAGAAATAGCAAGAGGTTTAGAGCAAGAAGCATTAAACGATCCTTATTTTGTAGATAGAAAACTATATCCAAATGTAGATTTCTATTCAGGAATTATATATAGAGCTATGGGTATTCCTGTAGAAATGTTTACGGTTATGTTTGCTTTAGGTCGTTTGCCAGGTTGGATTGCACAATGGAAAGAAATGCGTTTAAATAAAGAACCAATAGGAAGACCACGTCAAATTTATACAGGAGAAAATTTAAGACCGTTCAAGTCAATTGAAAAAAGATAATTAAAATAATTATATTTACTCAAGCAAGAAGCTTCATTTTAAATGAAGCTTTTTTTATCACTTATATATGTTAAAACTGAATATTAAAAACGAAACTTCTAGATTAAGAGCAGTTGTTTTAGGAATCGCAAAAAATAATGGACCTGTGCCAAAGGTGCAAGATTGTTATGATCCCAAAAGCATACAGCATGTTGTCGCAGGAACATATCCTAAGGAAGAAGATATGGATATTGAAATGGAAGCGGTTGCCTCAATTTTAGAAAAGTACAATGTAGAAGTTTTTAGGCCAGAAATTATTGAAAATTATAACCAGATTTTTTCTAGAGACATTGCATTTGTAATTGATGACAAATTAGTGAGAGCAAATATTTTACCAGATAGAGATCAAGAGATAGCAGCTATTAAACATGTTATCTCTAAAATTGATTCAAAAAATATCATAGAGTTACCGGAAGAATGTCATGTAGAAGGTGGTGATGTAATGCCTTGGAATGATTACATTTTTGTTGGAACTTATTCAGGAGAAGACTATTCAGATTATATTACAGCACGTACAAATATAGACGCTGTTATTGCTTTGCAAGAGTTGTTTCCAGAAAAAACTGTAAAATCTTTTGAGTTAAGAAAAGATAATTCAAACCCTAAAGAAAATGCGTTGCATTTAGACTGTTGTTTTCAGCCAATAGGAAAGGACAAGGCGATACTTCATAAAAATGGATTTTTAGTTGAAAAGGAGTACGAATGGCTATTAAATTTCTTCGGAAAAGAGAATGTTTTTGAAATTGATAAAGATGAAATGTTCAATATGAATAGTAATATTTTTTCTATATCTGAAGATGTAATTATTTCAGAAAAAAACTTTACACGTTTAAATACTTGGCTGCGCGCAAATGGCTTTACAGTAGAAGAGGTTGCGTATGCAGAAATAGCAAAACAAGAAGGCTTATTGCGCTGTTCTACAATGCCTCTTATAAGAGAATAAGTTTTTATAGAAAAATAATTTGACTTTTAGCTAGGATAAATTGCTACTTATTTGTTTTCTAGCAAGTTAATGGTTTACTTAAATAAATATTAGCATTCTTGTTCTAATATTGTATTTTTTTAAATTTATATTTAAAACCGTTTCCTAAAAAGGAAGCGGTTTTTTTAAGAAAAGGAGTTTACTATCCTAAATATGTATCTATATTTGCAGTATATTTAAAAAAACATGCATCAAACTACAAATACCATATTAATGGTTCGTCCTATTAATTTTAGGAAGAATGAACAAACAGCCGTAAATAATTATTTTCAAGAAGATATTGATTTACAAAATGCTGAAATTAATAAAAAAGCTCAGGAAGAATTTGATGGGTTTGTTTTTAAATTAA
>Ga0209712_10000354_pt1 | contig 41831 bp, 30 predicted proteins | sample ArcOceMetagenome_FD_187443 | JGI IMG/M metagenome (GOLD analysis project Ga0209712, IMG submission 187443) | Marine eukaryotic phytoplankton communities from Arctic Ocean - Arctic Ocean - Greenland ARC118M Metagenome (SPAdes) (version 2) | ecosystem: Environmental > Aquatic > Marine > Oceanic...
CAACCTAAAGCTTAAAGTATTTATTTGCATCAAAATAAGTGAGTCGCTTCTCAACACTATTTCCATTGAATAAATCATTAAATAACGCCTTCAATAGGGCGTTTTTAGCTACAGCTTCACCTTTGTAGTAGCTGTGTTCACTATTGACTTCGTCAGCTTCAGTCACATCTATATAGACTGCATTTTCACTGTTGAGTCTTTTTAAATAATGACCAAGACGCGCTTTTTGTTCTTTGCCAGGTTTAATACGCGATGCTTTTAAAGCTGAGTCATTTTCGTTAATGACCACATGAATACGATTTCGAACATCTATGGTGTCTAACCAGTTTGCATGGTTTAGGTTATTGGTGTCGGCAGCGACCAAGTTAATATTATCAAACACCAATTCTGAGGTTGAATTGTCGCTAGTCATAAGAGAATGTTTAAGCAGGTAGTTGCCCATGCTATGACACAATAAATTAATTTTTACCTTACAGGCTTTGCCTATTAATTCACTATAAAGCGATGCAGCGGCCATTGGGTTATTTTTAGCCTCATATTTTTTTTCTACTTTAGCTCTGATTTCGTTTAAGTTTGCTTCACAAAGTAAGGTATGGAAAAACTGTACTTTGGCTATAAATCGATTGAAAGCACCTGACGAAGCTCTAGCATCCGCTTTGTCACTAAGATAAGACGCAGTGCCTGAGATTACACCTCCGCCATTTGCAGGCCAAGTGAATGGAATAACAATAAGGTTGTACAATGCTTCTAATTCAGCCGCAGCCTTTAATACATCATCAACGTCATTGTTATAGCCATGTACAAAAAACAAAATAGCTTTGTTTTCTTTTTTTGCTTGTCTAAATATTTTGCAAGCAACTTCTAATGAGCCATGCCATGGGAGATTAGTATCAATGTTGAGGTGGTTGTCTTTAGCCAGCTTTTGTACTTGTGAAGAGGTCAGCTTGTCTTTTACATGAGACACCTTCCATTGGTTATCTTTTTTATTGACCTCAACAATTCTTAGCTCGTTAGGGCCTAGGGGATTTGGTTTATCGCCAAACACTTTTATGGTACTGCCTTTTGAAACAACTCTATTGGTCACTAAATACATATATAAATCCTTTTTTACTTATAAAATACACATTGTCGTGTATTTTATAAGCATACTAAGTTTTGATGAGTAGGCTAGCAATATTTACTATTAGGATAATCTGGCTGCCAGAACATCTGTGAGGGATCTAAATTCAAGGTATCAAAACAGTTTCAAACAATCTATTTTGTTGCGCACATGAATTATCGAAAGAGCAATCAACGCAACCTGCGGGATCATATCTGGATAGCCGTTATTATAGTTTGTGGGAGTTGACGGCAAAGCTAAAAATATAAAAAATTCATTATTATATTTTATAAAAATACACATGGAATTTTCGACTACATCGTATTTTCCCAGAAATTACGAGCGTTTACCGATTGACCTGTTTAATAGAATACGATGGATCATATCTTATTAGACACAATTGAATCACCTTCCAGCTCAAGTTCGTAAAGCTTACAAAGTGGCTGTTGCCGATGGAAACACATGCAAGCAACTTGGACGGGAATGGTTGCCTAGCTATAACAAAATAAACAACATAAGGCCTCTGCTATTGCCACTTAAGTGATTTAGTGCAATGACAAAGTCAGGCTGCCTACTGATGCGTACAATGAAACCATCTTTACCACAGAGTACTAGGGTGTTTAAGTAGCTGCGTGAATATTGTCAGTTATAGTAGGTTGTTTTTGATAAAAAATTAAAAAGGAGTGTTATAGATTTTTTTGAATAAAGACTCAATAAGTTGATTGAGTCTTTACCTCGGCTGTATCACTTTAGATTTTGGGGTAACGTTTATGGATACGTTGTTTCCATGCCTTAGTGACTGATAATCTCCACAGATAATTTAAACTAAAGAATCCCACCGCACTAAAAAATACTGAACATATTAAACAACCTATCAAAAACGCTGGGCCAATAGTTTCGATGCTTTGTAGTACCCATTCCCAGCTCAATTCAAAGCTAAACTCTCTTTGTGGGGAGCCCATTACTGAAGTACCTATGACATAAGCACCATAAAAAATGGGTGGCATAGTGAAAGGGTTAGTTATCCAGACGGTCGCCACGGATAAAGGTAAGTTAACCCGCAAGGGGATGGCCAATGCAGCTGCCAACCACATTTGAAAAGGTACAGGCCAAAATGCGAAAAATAATCCAACAGCAAACGCCCCTGAAGCTGAACGCCTATTCAAATGCCAAAGATTAGGATCGTGTAGCAAAGTACCAAAGATAGATAATATTTTTTGTTCTTTGACTTTTTTTGGACTGGGTAAAAAGCGCTTAATAAACTTTTTCAGAATAGTTCTCTATACTTTAATTACATGAAGCAACGGGCGGCATTTACTACTCACTATGGACAGTAAACTTTGTAGTTTTATTGCAGCCTCGTTCTCTAGTTTACTCTGGACAAGTCTGCCTTGCATGCTACTCACTCTTTTATTATTGATGTGTATGGGCCTAACGATAAGAAAATATCAACACCTTGGGTTTTTTTTGCTAGGCATAATCTGGATGGCGAGTGTAGGGCATTGGCAATACTATTTGCAACTACCTTCAAAACAAATTAGTCAACCTATACAAATAATAGGCAATGTTAGAAGTGTAGTCATTGCAGAGAAAAATATACGTTTTAATATTAAAGTTACACAGATTGAAGACCAACATTTATTTTTTTATAAAAAATTGCGCCTAAGTTGGCGCGAACCCGCTTGGCAAGTGCAGCAAGGTCAACAAGTGAGACTCTTGGTGAAAGTTAAACCCCCTCACGGTTTAGCCAATGAAGCAGGTTTCAACTATCAGCAGTGGTTATTTAGCGAAGGCATAAACGCAACCGGTTACGTTAAATCACATGTCGATAATAAGTTGCTTGATGATGTTAAAACCACCAGACAAACGTTGCTAAATAAAATGTTAGCCTCTTCTTTACCCCATCGGTCTTGGCTAGCAGCCCTAACGTTTGGTTATCGAGGATTGTTACAACCAAAGGACTGGCATTTAGTTCAAAAAACTGGAGTCGCTCATCTTATTGCCATCTCAGGTCTGCATTTGGCCTTGGTTGCCAGCATAAGTTATGTGTTGATAGCTTGGGTCGGTGGTGTGTTGATCAGCAGATTTCATTCTTTACAGCATATCAATTTGCATAACGTGGCCATGTTTTTGACACTTTTCCCCACCCTAGCTTACTCAGCTTTAGCTGGTTTTGGTTTGCCTACATTGAGAGCATGGTTGATGTTGCTTTTATTCAGTGTGTTTTTTTTATGCAACAAACACTTGGGATCAAAAAGTCTAATTTTGTTGTCGCTAACTTGTTTTATATTACTTTTTCCACTTAGCATATTTGGGTTGAGTTTTTGGTTAAGCTTTTGTGCAGTGAGTATTATTTGTTTTGTCTTTTGGCGATGGCCGGTTACGCAAAGAGATTTTTCTGTGCTAGCAATACTGTCTGCCATGGTCAAAGTGCAATTATGTTTAACCGTATTGATGTTGCCATTAGTGGCTTGGCAATTTTCTTATATCTCAACCGTTTCCCCTCTCGTTAATTTAATTGCCGTGCCTGCAGTGACGATGATATTAGTACCTATTTGCTTACTAGCGGCAATCTGTTTAGCGTTTAAACCTGACTGGGCATTTGCATTGTTTTCTTTGGTAGATCACATGCTGAGTTATGGCCTGACTTTTTTAAATTTTGCGTTACAGCTTAATATCTCATTTTTTAATATCCCATCGTTCCCAGGTGTCGTGTGGTTTTTTATATTCTTGTTTGTGTTGGGTTGTTGTATCCCTTTTTTGGGGATAAATAAAAAATATCTTTGTGTGTTGTTGCTTCCGCTGATGAGCTATTTATTAAGTCAAAGAACTAATACGTGGCAGATAGATGTATTAGATGTGGGGCAGGGGTTGGCTGTGCTCATTAGTAAAAACAAGCATGCCATTGTCTATGATGTAGGGGCTAGTTACCCTTCTGGCTTTAATATGGCCGACAGTGTGCTGTTACCTATTTTACAAGCCAGGGGATTATCAAAAGTTGACTTAGTGTTTATCAGCCATCAGGATAACGACCATGCTGGAAGTTTGCCTCAATTGCTTAAAGGTATTCAGGTATCTGAGGTTTTGACTAATCAAGACAGGTGTCAGCAAGGTTTTAATATAAATTGGCAAGGTTTAAAAATTAAAGCTCTATGGCCAGACGATGCACTCAAGTACAACGACAATAATGGTTCATGTGTTATCAAAGTGTCGGATCAGTACCACAGTATTTTATTACCAGGGGATATTGATAAAAGTACCGAAAAGCATTTGACCAATATACATCCCAAGCAATTACAAGCCGATATTTTACTGGCAGCACATCACGGCAGTAATACCTCTTCTTCAAGTGAATTTATTAAAACAGTAGGGGCTGAATACGTCATTTTTAGTCAAGGATTTTTAAATCGTTGGCGTTTCCCTAGTCGAGAAGTGTTAGACAGATTCGAGCAAGTAAACGCTAAAAGCGGCGCACAGAGCACATACTTCAGAACGTCTGACTCAGGCCAAGTGTCCTTTATTATGGAGTATGATTCGCCTAAAGCCATTCTAGTCAAAACCTTTAGACAGGACACTTACCCATATTGGTATGCTAATTAAAAGTCAATATTCCCCAACTATCAATAAAATATTTTATTGATAGTTGGGGAATATCGTCCTAACAGTTACACTAGCTAAGTTTTTCCTATTTCATCAGAAAACAGTGATTTAATGAGCACACAGATAAATTCGGGCACTCAAGTACCGCTTAGTATATTTAGACGATTTCGTGTCTATCTTAAAGATTTTAAACTAGCCTTCTTTATTGCCATTATTGGCATGATTGGCTACTCGACAATTGATGTATTAGTGATATCTCAACTAAAACCAATTATCGATGATAGTTTAGGCAAAGGTGATTACGAATACTTACGTTTAGCCTCGTATTGTATTGTGCCTCTTTTTATTTTAAGGGGGATTTTTAACTTTCTTGGTACTTACACAGTCGCATGGATTGGTAATCATGTGGTTATGCAAATGCGTCAACAATTATTTAGTCGTTACATTCATCTACCTGTTGAGTTCCACGATAAAAACGGTACTGGCCAACTTATTTCTAAGGTGATATACGACACTGAACAAGTATCAAATGCTGCGGGTAAAGCGCTATTAACATTAGTGAGAGATGGTGCCCTTGTTGTTGGTTTGCTATTTTCTATGTTTTATTACTCTTGGCAATTGTCGTTGATTTTTATTCTTATTGGTCCATTAGTTGCCTTGATTGTGTCAGTGGTCAGCAAACGTTTTAGATTGGTCAGTAAACGTATTCAAGAGGCTATGGGTGACCTAACGACTGCGGTTGAACAGGTGATTAAAGGCCACAAAGTGGTATTGATGTTTGGTGGGCAAGAAACAGAAAATAAGCAGTTTTCTCAAAAAAATAATCATAACCGCCACCAAAATATGAAATTAATTGTGGCAAGGATTTTAAGCGTTTCTTCAATTCAGGTCATTGCCTCCATCGCATTGGCTGTGGTGTTATACGTGGCGAGTTTTCCTGGTTTAGTTGAGTCGCTAACGCCAGGCGTCTTTATTAATGTTGTAGTGAATATGACTATGCTACTAAAACCACTTAAACAACTGACTACCGTCAATAGCGAGTTCCAAAAAGGCATGGCGGCCTGTGTGAGTATTTTCGATGTTTTAGATCAACATGTTGAACAAGACAAAGGAACCCATAGTATTGACCGAGCAAAGGGTAAGATAGACTTCAATAATGTGACTTTCAATTACCCTAGTAAAGAAGATGCTGCTCTAAAAAACCTATCTTTTTCAGTTAAGCCCGGGCAAACCTTTGCTTTGGTAGGCCGTTCTGGCAGCGGTAAATCCACTATTTCAAGTTTGTTGACTCGTTTTTATGACAATCAAACAGGTGAAATACTGTTAGACGACGTGTTGTTAAGAGATATCCCACTAAAAGACTTGCGCCAGCAATTTGCGTTAGTGTCACAACATGTTGTGTTATTTAATGACACCATTGCTAATAACATTGCTTACGGTTCAGTAGGTAAAGTGAGTCGTGAACAGATATTGGCGGCGGCTAAAACCGCTCATGTGTTGGAATTTATGGAACAGTTACCAGAAGGCTTAGATACCATTGTAGGTGAAAATGGTTTTATGTTGTCTGGTGGTCAACGTCAACGATTAGCTATTGCCCGTGCCTTGTTGTTAGACGCGCCTATTTTAATTTTAGACGAAGCAACATCAGCATTAGATACAGAATCAGAACGATTGATCCAAGATGCACTGGATAATTTGCAACAAAACCGCACTAGTATAGTGGTAGCCCATAGATTGTCGACTATCGAAAATGCCGATATGATTTTAGTGATCGAGGCAGGTGAGATTATCGAGCAAGGTAATCATCAAAGCTTGTTGGCACAAAATGGCATTTATTCGCAGTTATATAATATGCAATTTGGTGAGGAGTCGGTCGCCAAGTGAGTTGGATTGACAACATGTGGTATTCACCAAGTTGGTACCATTGGCCCGTTATTATTGTATTATTACCGTTAACCGCCGTTTTTTGGATATTATCTGGGATACGCAGGAATTTATTTCGATTGCAGTTCAAGTCTTCAGTGGCTATTCCTGCTCTGGTTATTGTGGTGGGTAATATCAGTGTTGGTGGCAATGGGAAAACACCATTGGTGGTGTATTTGGCAAAGCGCTTAAAACAAGAAGGTTATCATCCTGGCGTGTTAAGCCGAGGCTATGGCGGGAAAAATGCCTGTTATCCCTTGGCGGTTGATGCTGTCAGTAAAGTTGATTTGGTGGGTGATGAAGCTATATTGATGCGCCAACACATTAACTGCCCCTTGGTTGTTGATCCTATTCGCCCAAGAGGGGCGATGGAGCTTGTTGAGAAACATGAATGTGATGTGATTATTTGTGATGACGGGCTGCAGCATTATGCTTTAAATAGGGATGTCGAGATTGTTGTGATGGACGGGCAAAGGCGCTGCGGTAATAATCTGTTATTGCCCGCAGGCCCTCTGAGAGAAGGGTATTGGCGTTTAGATACAGCTGATTTTTTAGTGTTAAATGGTGGCTTAGTCAAAAATAATGAGTATTTAATGTCACTGGAAGCAGGGGAATTAATAAACGTTAAATACCCTAGTAAAAGCCTATCCATAAACGACTTATGTACATCCGTTACCGCGCTGGCGGCAATAGGTAATCCACAACGCTTCTTTACTCTGTTAGAAAATAAGCAGGTTAAGTTAAAGAACCAAATAAGTTATGTTGACCATCATGTTTTTATCAAACAAGATATTCCTAGCGGCACTGTGATCATGACAGAAAAAGATGCAGTAAAATGTACTCAGATAGCACATGATGATTGTTGGTATTTACCTGTCAGTGCTAAATTAACTAATCAATTTGAATCGCAACTCTTGCAAAAACTAAAGCAAGTTGCTGCTGATAAAAATAAACTAAGAGAAAATAATGGCCTTTGATAAAAAATTATTAGATATTTTAGCCTGCCCAGTTTGTAAGGGTAAATTATTGTATCAAGGTATGCAGGCACAACTTATCTGTAAATTTGACCGTATGGTTTACCCTATTAGGGAAAATATACCGGTGTTATTAGAGTCAGAAGCTAAGCATGTGTCTAGTGACGAAATGGAACAATTATTAAAAAGCAATTAGTATTATTTATTGAGCACATTTATTTAAAAGATTGAAGAGATTGAAGTATGCAATTTAGTGTCATTATTCCTGCTCGATATGCGTCAAGCCGTTTCCCCGGAAAACCTTTAGTAGAAATACGGGGAAAACCTATGGTGCAACATGTATATGAACGAGCTCAAGAATCAGGTGCGAGCAACATTTTAGTGGCTACAGATGATGTTAGGATCGCCAAGGTGGTAGATGGTTTTGGTGGCAGATTTTGTATGACAGGTACGCACCACAAATCTGGCACAGAACGTCTAGCTGAAGTTGTCGATTTACAAAACATGTTGTCACATGAATTGGTGGTGAACGTGCAGGGCGATGAACCTTTTATTCCTGCTGAAAACATCTTACAAGTGGCTGAAAATTTACATAATCACCAGCAAGCTGAAATGGCGACACTGGCAGTTAAAATTACCGATGTTGAGGAAGCCTTTAATCCCAATACTGTAAAGGTGGTGATGGATAAACAAGGTTATGCGATGTATTTCTCACGGTCGACTATTCCATACGATAGAGCTCGTTTTCTAGATTCAGACAATATTGACGAGATTGGTGATTTTTATTTTCGGCACATTGGTATTTATGCGTATCGTGCTGGTTTTATAAAACAATATGTGAATATGTCACCTTCAGGTTTAGAACAAATTGAATCACTAGAGCAACTTCGTGTGTTGTGGCATGGTGAAAAAATTCATGTGCAGGAAGCCAGAATTACACCGCCTATTGGCATCGATACCCCAGAAGATTTAGCTAGATTATTAGCTAGTCAATCCCTTTAATATAAATAATTAAGGAGTTGTTATGGCAACTGTTGTTGTTACCGGAGCCAATCGTGGCATAGGTTTGGAGTTTGTAAAACAGTATCTAGCTAAAGGTGACAAAGTGGTTGCCCTTTGTCGTAATACTAGCGATGGACTGAGTCAAACAAGCGCTAAAGTGATCGATAAAGTCGATGTGAGTAGCCCGGAATGTTTACAAAAAAACCTTTCAACCATCAGTGATTTGAAAATTGATTTGCTGATCAATAATGCCGGCGTATTAGCTAACGAAAGTTTAGAACATATGTCAGCGTCAACTCTGGAGTATCAATTTAGAGTCAATGCAATGGGGCCTCTAATGGTGACTCAAATGTTACGACAGCAACTGGTTAAAGGTGCAAAAGTTGCCTTGATCACAAGCCGCATGGGCTCAGTAACAGATAATACTTCGGGTGGACGATATGGTTATCGTATGTCTAAAGCCGCATTAAATATTGCTGGTGTATCATTGGCGCATGATCTAAAAGAGCATGAAGTGGCCGTTGCATTGCTACATCCAGGTTACGTTCAAACTGATATGGTCAATAATAGTGGTGATATTTCTGCTGCAGTTGCGGTTGAGCGTTTGATGCAGCGAATTGAAGAGTTGGACCTGAATAATACTGGTACCTTTTGGCATTCTAATGGTGAAGTTTTACCGTGGTAATAACAAGGTAGAGGGTGATTGAGCTAAGTGTAAGCGTAAAAATATTCAGTTATTTTTTGATATATACAGCTCATTGATTTTGCCTGCATTATCGCTTCTGAGTAACCCCAAAATGAGCTAGACAATCTTACCTTGATAAATCGACTGCACAACAGTTATGCTTTTGTGCAGGATGTTGGAGGCAAAAACGCGGTTGCTAAAGGTTTAGGTTACATTTGGATGGACACTAATTCAATTATTCAACGGATATATCAGTGTTGCATCACAAGTGTGGTAGATAATGATAAGTTCATATTATTGGACCACTACTAGCTCAAAAATAGATAGGTAGTATTGGCGCCATACTGCCATTTATTTGCCAATACAGGGCTATTATTTCTTGCTGTCATTAGTAACAAGCTATGAGTTAAGTGAACAATATTGGCGAGATAAGAATGCTATTGTTGATAGCATTACCAACGACAGTGTATTTAATCTACTTCAATATCTTCCAGTCTCCTAAGCCACTACCTATTTGATTGATACAAGGGGCAATTACGCACTAACTAAAACTGCACAATAATAAGAGTGATGCGTGAGGTGAAACAGACTTATTAATTAGACAACTTATCTAAAATATTTGAGGTGATATGTCTATTGAAAGACGAGCTAATGCTCCAATCAGGCCGACAAATCATTAGATTTGACGGCAGCGCCTATAACTTAATAGCTAATGAACTACGAAAGGAGACTATATACTGCTGACCTACAGAATACTCAGAGTTTATTGTTAAATTCAGACACTCTCAAGGCTGCAAAAATAGTCATACCCGCATTATTTAAAACAAAATTATGTTTTTCTTTCAAATGAAACGTTTTTCAAGGTAACTAATTATTTCAGAGGACTCATACAACCATTCTATGGCATTATCTTTTTCGATCCTCAAACAAGGTGTTTGAACCTTACCCCCCCCCTGTAATAACTCATCCCTAAACGTAGAGCCTTGTGAGGCATCACGTTTGACGATAGGCAAATTGAGCTTATACATAGCTCTGCGGGTTTTTATACAAAATGGGCAAGCAAAAAATTGAAACAAAGATAACTTTTCTAGCTCTGCTTCTACTTGCTGTTGTGCTTGGGCTGTGCGTTTTAATTTTGAACCACGGGTAATGACATCAATGATGGCAATGATGCCACCTAACAGGTTACGGATAAGGTTAATCAATAGTTTCATCTTTAAAGCTCATTTAGTGAATTTGGGTAATAAAATACAGGATTATTATAACCATTACATATGCACTCTTAGGTTACTTATCACCTTGTTATAAAGATCAGTGTTTTTGGTGCATAATAACTGCATTTTTAGAGAAAAGAGAGCTTAGCTTGAAAAATTATCCGTTGGTTAAATGTTTTGGATTAGTGTTGTGCTTGTTATCGTCAGTTTGTCACAGTAAGGAGTTCAAGCTGTTTGTGTTAGGTGGGCAGTCAAACATGAATGGATTTGGTTACACTAAAGACTTACCTAAAAATATTAACGAACCTATTGATGGTGTGTATATCTTTCAAGGTCATTCAGATGCTGATGATGCGCCTATTGCAGGGCAGGGTAAGTGGGAAGTGCTGCAACCAGGGCATGGAATTGGCTTTTCTTCTGACGGAACAGTAAATCAGCACAGTAATCGTTTTGGGGTCGAGATGTCCTTCGCTTACAAGCTACGTACTTTATATCCCGAATATAATATTGCTATTATTAAATATGCCCGCAGCGGTTCTTCTATCGCCTTAGAGGCAGCTAGAGAATTTGGTGCTTGGGACCCAGATTACAAAGGAAAAACAGGCATTAATCAGTATGATCACTTTCTTAATACGTTAGTCAATGCCAAAAAAAGTATGGATATAGATGCGGATGGTGTTCCTGATACGCTAGATCCCAAAGGAATTATTTGGATGCAAGGGGAAAGTGATGCAGCGTATACTGAAGACATTGCAAATGCCTATCAGGCTAACTTGAAGCGTTTAATGGATTTGTTTCGTGCTGCTTTATTGGTTGATGATTTGCCGGTCGTTATTGGTAAAATATCAGACTCATGGAATAACAACGTTGGCAAAGTGTGGCCTTTTGGTGAGTTGGTGCAATATGCCCAAGAAAAATTTGCCAGAGACGACAGTAATGCCACCATCATTCGTGCAACTCGATATTACCAATACTCTGATACTTGGCATTACGACAGCGCTGGTTATATAGATTTGGGTAAAGAATTTGCAGATGCCGTTTTTGAATTAAATGAAAATAAGGATAAATAAATAAGTGGAAACGTTACCAATGAAAATTATAGAAATTTATGCCGAGCCTATTGCTTTATATCAAATTTTAAAGCTCGAAGCCTTAGTATCCAGTGGCGGTGAGGCTAAAGTGGCAATCGATGATAGGCGAGTGATAGTTAATGGTGAAATTGAAACCAGAAAGCGTAAAAAAATTATGGCCGGTGATATTATTGAATTTGAAAAACAGCCATTTAAAATAGTATTGAAGCCAGAGCTGAAACCTTTTATCAGCTGAGTTAAGTCAGTCCCTTAATATAAGGAAGTATCATTGTAGGCATCACCACAGTCTTTTTTGGAGTAGCTTATAAAGCAACTTATAAATAGCCAAAAATATTTATAAGTTGCTTTATTTTGCTGTTTTGTGGAGCCTACATTCCATGACAATGCAGTAAAATATGGCTAAGAACAGGTACTAAATATTTAAATGTGTAGAAATAACAAAAAAAGCGGATAAATTTCATTGTATAGTTTGGTCACATGGATTTTTTTAGGTTACTTCAATGTCAAATAAATTGAGTGCTTTGGACCTCGCTTTTTTGTCTTTAGAAAAGCAGAATACCCCCGTTAATGTTGCTAGCTTAGCAATCTTTGAGATACCCAAGGGCTATAAGGGTAATTTCCCTCGAGATTTAATGGACAAATTAGAAGTCCAACCTGCAGGTCCGCCTTTTAATCAAAAGTTAAGCCATGTTAGCAGCGCCAAGTTACCAAGTTGGGTAACGGATAAACATTTTGATATTCATTACCACGTTCGTCATTCAGCCCTACCTAAACCGGGTAAAATGACTGACTTGTTAGAATTAGCTTCACGCCTGCATAGCCGTCTATTGGACAGGGAGCGCCCCTTGTGGGAGTTTCATTTGATTGAAGGGTTGGAAGGTAACAAGTTTGCTCTATATATGAAGATGCATCACGCCGCTATTGACGGCATGGGGGGCATCGAACTAATGGAAGATTGTTTCAGTTTATCTGGTCAAGACGAGGTACGTGCTCCTTGGGCGGGTCTGAAAAAAAATCATCATCCCCGTCCTCAAAATTCAATAAGTTTGGGTGAAAAAACAGCTAATTTAGCTGCAAAAGTAAAAGACAGGGCAAGTATGGTTCAGGACCTATCAAAAATGTTTTGGGGGCAAGGCCTCAAAGCCACTGGGATCAGTAAAAACACCTCTCCTGTGCCTTTTACTGCACCAAAATCAATTTTTAACATGCCCATTACGGGGGCTCGTCGTTTTGCGGTAAAATCACTTTCGCTGTCAGAGCTCAAGAGTATCGGCAAACAAGCCAATGCCACGGTAAATGATATGGTACTCGCACTTTGCTCCGGAGCGTTGCGAAAATACATGCAAGAAAGAGGTGAGCTACCCGAAAAGTCTTTAATTGCTTCTGTTCCCGTTTCTGTGAGGCAGATGAATCGTACAGGTAACCAAATTACCTATGTCACTGCTAATTTGGCCACTGACGAACCCGACACTATGACTCGATTAGCCAAAATTGGCGCATCAACCCAAGATGCGAAAGAAGAATTAGGCTCTGTTTCTGCAGATGCTGCAACCAGTTTTGCTGTGATTGCTCAGGGGCTGGTTGCGGTGATGAATCAGCTAAACATGACCAACTTGTTACCACCGGCCGCAAATGTGACTATATCTAATGTTCCTGGACCTAGACAACCTTTGTATTTTGGTCAGGCAAAACTGCAAGCTACCTATCCTTTGTCTGTGTTAATTGATGGTCAGTCATTAAATATTACTGTTGTGAGTTATTGTGATGCCATCGATTTTGGCTTAATGGCCTGTCGAGACACTATCCCTGATATTGAAAAAATTGCTGAATATATTGATGCGGCAATGGACGGTATTAAGGGGGGAATTTATCTTCAGAATTTAATGCAAAATAAAGATAATGCTTCATTATAAATTTCTGAACCTTTAAGGATTAATTAGGTTAATTTGTGACTTTTTGGTTCAGTTTAATTTTGCCATTTATTATGTTGTTTTTAATGACTTAACCATATGAAATATTTTGAGCTGGCATGGGTTTATTTATGTGTAATCGAAGCGAAAACAATACTATCGTTAACTACAGATTCATAGCTCAAGCTCATTCGATCAAGTATATAATTTTGGTTAAGTTTCCAGGGCTTATCCCGTCCCTGTTTGGGGATCTTATCCAATGCACGAGTAATATAGCCAGAAGTGAAATTCATGAAAGCCTCGGTTTCAATACCATTAACGGGTAATACAGGCTGACAGAAATGATGTTGATGCTTATCCATATGGTTAATCAAACGACACACATACTGCCCGACCAAATCTGACTTTAGGGTCCAGGACGCATTGGTATAACCCATTGAAAACGCGAAGTTGGGTAAACCACTCAACATCATGCCTTTGTAACAATAACTGTCTGCGGCATTAAATGGTTTATTATCAACGCTTAGCTCAAAAGAGCCGAGTATATCTAAGTTAAGCCCGGTCGCCGTGACAATAATATCGGCGGTTAACTCTTCACCGGACTGCAACTTAATCCCTGTGGCTGTGAATGTGTCTATGTGTTCAGTGACAACACTGGCAGACCCATTTTTTATGGCATTAAATAAATCACCGTCAGGCACTAAGCAAGCTCTTTGGTCCCATGGCTGATAGCTGGGTTTAAAATGTTCATCAACCGGGTAATCTTCTCCCAGTGCATCAATTACGCCGTCTCGGATGGCTTTCTTTGCAGATTCGGGGTGTCGCCTGGCCATGCTAAACATAAACATGCCTTGTAGTATTTTGTTCCAGCGGCTGAGGCTGTAAGCGAGTTTAGCTGGCAGATAGCGGCGCATCACATTAGCAAATGCATCTTGTTCAGGTCTTGAGGCAATATAAGTAGGTGAGCGCTGCAGCATAGTGACATGCCCAGCCATGGTTGCCATGGCTGGCACAATGGTAACAGCCGTAGCTCCACTGCCAATTACAATCACGTTTTTACCTGCGTAATCGAGGTTTTTTGGCCAATGTTGCGGGTGAATGACTTCACCTGAAAAATTTTCAACTCCTTTAAAATCCGGAGTGTAACCATTCTCGTAATTGTAATAACCGGCACCAGAAAAAAAGAAACCACTGATATATCGGCAACTCTCCCCCGTTTTTAGGTTACGGATCTCAGTATGCCATTTGGCACTTGGGCTATCCCAGTTGGCTGCGACCACTTTGTGTTCGAATAATATGTGTTTATTGATGCCATTTTCTGTAGCGGCTTCAGAGATATAATCTTTTATGTCTTGCCCAGGGGAAATAGCTTTGGGTGAGCGCCAAGGTTTGAAGTTAAAGCCAAAAGTAAACATGTCTGAATCAGAACGAATACCGGGATAGCGAAAGAGATCCCAAGTACCGCCAACGTCGCTTCTGGCTTCAATTACAGCATATGATTTGGTCGAGCAATGCTTCTGGAGGTGATAGGCTGTCCCGATACCAGAGATGCCAGCGCCAATAATTAGCACGTCTACTTCGCTTGTTTTTATACTCACGCCATTCAATCTCTTTTATGTTTATCGGTCACATTGCACGAGCTAAAGTAGAGAGAACATTATTACTATTAGGATTATTAGTCAATTTGTTGTTAAACGCACAATTTTTATTTATAAAAGCTCGGTAGGATAGGGTAGGAAATCATTAAAAATCAACTGTTTTAATGATTTCCTGAGTCGCTATTTAATATGATACCCAGATATGATAATCAATGTCTAAATCAATATTTTTGCTGTACTGGACCTTATTAAAGTGTATTTATTTTTTTACATAGCATCAGTATTCTTATCGACTTGTGATCATCACTGTCTCGCTAATCTCATTTGTTGATTTATCCCAGAATATCTTCATTAAACAAGGTTAAAACCTCAAGATCCAACCACACATGGCATTGTGATACAGGAATGTATATGTTGTCGCTACAGTGGAAACAATCAGTTTTATAAAATTTTACAGCGAATTTAGTCTGCTAAATATAAAAAAACCCAGCTATGTTGCTGGGTTTTTTTGAGGTTCAGTAAAACTTGTCTTGTGGCTTATTCTTATTGTTGTAACTTTATTCGTCTTCTTCTACCAATGTCATGAGTGAAGTATTACCACCAGATGCAGTGGTATCTATGCTCACTGTTTTCTCTGTTAATAAACGCTGTATTAAGTGATCGTAATACTCAGCGGTAATAACGGGTAGTATTGCCCCAGTCCGTTTAGCTAGCATTTGTACCATATAGCTAGAACGGTCACTTTCACTGTCTATTACTACGCCGGCTAACTCTTTCTCAGCTAACAACGCTTCTAAGTGATGTAGTTTGGCCACTTGGAATACGCCTTCAGGTGCACCCGTTGCAATAAACTGTTCGCGGAATTCTATCGCTTCAGCATAAAACAGCTCAGATACCACCGAAATAACCACATTCCCAGTTGCCAAGGCGGTCACAATGGATAATACCCAATATTCAAAGGTAACATCTTTATCCGCAAAACACGCTAGGACTCCTCTAGGTTCCAAATACAACACGTTAGACTCACCTGTTGGCCCAGGTAAAAGTTTGGGTTTTTTCAGACGTCTTTCGATACTGATCAACTGCGAGCGCGCTGCTGCTAAAGTAGAATTTAAGTCATCAGCCAGTTCTTCTACTATATCCACTTTGGCGATCGTTGCGAGTAATTGACGTAATGAAGATAGACGAGTATTTAAATCTGTAAAACGCCATTCATGCTCTGTCGTGTGTGCATTTTTCATAAACAGGGCTGCTTCTAACTTACCTTTCTCATCACTTTGTAGCGCTTTATCAGTGTTAGGCAATAATTCGCTTACGGCCCGTGGTGTTGATTTTTCAAACATTAAGCGTGTTAAGTAATTGGGTCCACCTGCTTTAGGACCGGTTCCAGAAAGCCCACGGCCACCAAAAGGCTGAACACCTACTATGGCACCAATCATATTTCGATTGACATAAACGTTTCCGGCGCGAGATAGCTTTACTAATTCCATGGCTCTGGCATCAATTCGAGTATGAATACCCATAGTTAAACCAAAACCTGTGGCATTAATCTTTTCCACTGTTTTTTCAAGCTCATCACCCTTGAATCGTACTATGTGAACACAAGGTCCAAATACTTCACGTTTGAGTACTGAGATATCTGCAATCTGATAAAGTTTAGGAGCAAAAAATGTACCATTGTTAGCGGGCACTTTACACTCATATAACAAGGTTCCATTGTGTTGCATATCTTCAGCATGAGCTTGTAAATTAGCCAAGGCTTTTTGGTCAATAACCGGTCCAATATCGGTAGCTAGATAGGCAGGGTCGCCTACACTCAATTCTTGAATTGCCCCTATCAACATTTCGGTTACAGAGTCAGCTATTTCTTCTTGTAAGAATAGAACTCGTAATGCTGAACAGCGCTGGCCTGCACTTTGAAAACCAGAAGCGATGACGTCATCAACCACTTGTTCTGGTAAGGCTGTTGAGTCAACAATCATACAGTTTTGGCCACCTGTTTCAGCTATTAAGGGGACTTGCTCACCACCTCTTTGTGCCAGGGCATTGGCAATGACATTACCGGTAACAGTGGAACCGGTGAACATCACCGCTTTGATCCGCTCATCTGGCAATAGGACTTCTCCTACATCTGGTCCTGCAGCTATCACAGACTGCACAACACCTGCTGGCAAACCTACATATTCCATTAACTGTAAGGCACGCAGGGCAATTAAACTGGTTTGCTCTGCGGGTTTGGCAATCACGGTATTACCGGTTACCAGAGCAGCAGCTACCTGTCCTAGAAATATCGCTAAAGGGAAATTCCAAGGACTGATACATAACACTACGCCACGAGGGGATAATCTGTCATCTTCTGCAAGCTCTTCGGCCCTAGCGGCATAATAGCGGCAAAAATCTACTGCTTCACGGACTTCGTCCACCCCATCTGATGTGACTTTCCCTGCTTCTTTTATACACAGGGCAATAAGTTCATCCATATGGCGTTCGAGAATATCAGCGGTTCTGCGCAACAAATTCGCTCGTTCAGTCATAGGTGTTTGTGACCAACTACTAAAGGCGTTGTGTGCAACAGTTAACTTATCCGCCATCTGCTGTTGAGTATCGTAGTAATGATAGCCAATAATCTCATCTAAATTGGCAGGATTACGCACGGCATGGCTGCCTTGTGGTACTTGCTCCTCACTTAATACATTCTCTTCAAACCAGCTATCAATAGACGCTTTTAATGGTGTAATATGATTAATGTCGGTGACATCAAGACCTTTAGAATTGTCTCTTTCTGCACCATACAAGTTGATAGGTTTTTGGATCTGATCGTTATATTTATACTTTAAGCGTTGGGTCTTCTCAACAGGATCTTCGAGTAAGGATTCAACGGGTCTTGATTCGTCAACTATGGCATTAACAAAAGAAGAATTTGCACCGTTTTCAAGAAGACGACGCACTAGATACGCTAATAAATCTTCATGCTCTCCCACAGGGGCATAAATTCGGCATTGGATACTTTCTAAGGATACAATCTGATCATACAGGCTGTCACCCATTCCATGCAGACATTGAAACTCAAAACCTTCCTTGTCATCACCGGCCAATTCTACTATAACGGCAGCAGTGTAAGCATTATGGGTAGCAAATTGTGGGTATATAGTGTCACGATAATCCAATAAGCGGTTTGCACAGGCGTGATACGAGACGTCAGTGGAAGACTTACGAGTAAACACCGGAAAGTGTTCTAGACCATCTTTTTGAGCATTTTTTATTTCCGTATCCCAATAAGCCCCTTTTACTAATCTAACCATCAATTTACGACCCACTTTTTCGGTCAACTCCCGCAACCAGTCGATCACATACAAGGCTCGTTTTTGATAAGCCTGCACCGCCAAACCAAAGCCGTCCCAGTCAGCTAATTCAGGATCGCTGAATACCTTTTCAATGATATCTAGGGATATGTCCAGACGCTCTGATTCTTCGGCGTCGACCGTCAATCCGATATTATATTCTTTGGCCAGCAAACATAACTGTTTCAGCCTCAGAGGGATCTCTTGCATTACTCTTTCTCTATGAGTAAATTCATAACGTGGATGAATAGCCGATAATTTAACTGAAATTCCAGGGCTTTTTCTGGGGCCTTTGCTTTTTGCAGCAACGCCTATTACTTTTATAGCTTGTGCATAAGCATCAAAATAATCGTCTGCATCTTTTTGGGTTCTGGCTCCTTCACCGAGCATGTCATAAGAATAAACATACCCTTTACGTTCTTTTTCTTCAGCGCGCTTTACTGCGTCTTCGATGGTTTCACCCATCACAAACTGCTGTCCCATGACCTTCATGGCTATGTTCATAGCTTTGCGAATAACAGGCTCGCCAACTTTACCCAAAGTTTTTTTCAGGAAGCCAAATTTATTTTTTTGATTGGCATAATTAACCAATCCACCTGTCAGGAGTAAGCCCCAAGAAGATGCATTGACAAATAAAGAGTCGCTGTTACCTAAATGTGAACTCCATTGGCCTTTGGATAATTTATCGCTGATCAACTTATCTTGAGTACGTTTGTCTGGTACCCGTAACAACGCTTCCGCTAGGCACATCAATACTACGCCTTCGGCTGAAGATAAGGAGTACTCATTAAGCAAAGCTTCAACTACGCCGCTGCCCTCCTGATCGTTACGAATTTGCAACACCATTTTACGTGCGCGGTCCCAAGCACGACTGCGGGCACGCATATTGACCTCTGCATCTGGCAAAATGTGTTCAACGGCAAGATTTTCATCAATTCGATAAAAATCGCGAATTTTTTGACGAGTGGTAGACTCAGTAATTAGGTTACCGTTAAACAACATACACTACTCCAAATAGTTGGAAATTAAATCTCTAGATAGAGTCTTTTTAACCCTACCTAACATTTTGCGGAGTATATAGACAGAAGTCAGTGGGAACAACGTTTGTGACAAGTAATTTTCAGAAAAATAAGGGGGGGGATCTGCAGCATCAAATCTATTAACAAAACGCTGTTCGCAACTCCCTGAAAAACATGATTTATCGTGCAGTGAAAGCACACATCTTTACTAATTATAAATAATTAATATGCTATCCATATAAGTAATAAAAAGTATGTTTTTGATCGTCAAACCGCTACATCTGGCTATCTTGGTAAGTATTAAGTCACATAACAATCTAGATTTTTTTTAATCAATATTTATTAAATATGTGCATAAACTCTTCCATTATATTTATGCTTGTAAATTTAGGGAAGCTAGCTTTTATTTGTTTTTATCTGGCTATTTAGGCGTTAAGTCTGTTTAAAAAACCTAAAACAAGGCTAAAATCAACAATTACGTATCAATTTGTTTACACTTATAGCTTGTTAAGATGCATTATCAGGTTTCTTCAGTCTGCTCTTTTTGGCATTTTTTATTGAAATACCCTAAGCTGCTGGCGTCAAAATTTGGCGGTGTAACTGCATCTAAAAACTTAATTTGCTAAAAACTTGCCAAGGCAGTTGGGTGACATGAATTAGATGTCCTTAAAGGGAACACCTATTTAGGGTTTTAGGCATGACTAAAGAGAGTAAATAATGGCTGACTTATTTGAAAATCCAGCGGGCTTAGACGGATTTGAATTCATTGAATTTTCTTCTCCTCAAAAAGGGCAATTAGAAAAAGTATTTACTGTAATGGGATTTACTCAAATTGCAAATCACCGTACCAAGGATGCCCAATTATGGCGTCAAGGTGGCATCAACTTAATTGCTAACTACGAGCCAAAATCTGCAGCTTGGTATTTTGCTCGCGAACATGGTCCATCTGCATGTGGAATGGGCTTTAGAGTGAAAAATGCGGTTAAATCTTATCAGTATTTACTGGCACAGGGTGCTGAGCCAGTTGCTGTTGAAACCGGACCTATGGAACTTCGTTTGCCCGCTATTCGTGGTATTGGTAACGCTATTATCTATTTGATTGACCGTTATGGCGATGAGCTTTCTATTTATGACATTGACTTTGAGTATATTGATGGTGTTGACCGCAACCCAGTTGGCGCCGGCTTTAAGGTCATCGATCACTTGACGCATAACGTTTATGGCGGTCGCATGAAATATTGGGCTGACTTTTACCAAACGTTGTTTAACTTTCAAGAAGTCCGTTTTTTCGACATTAAAGGTGAATACACCGGTTTAACGTCTAAAGCTCTCACCGCACCTGATGGCAAAATTCGTATTCCTTTGAATGAAGAAGGTGAGGGCGGTAAAGGTCAAATTGAAGAATTCTTACGGGCATTTAATGGCGAAGGTATTCAACATATCGCATTCAGTTGCGATGATTTGGTGGCTTGTTGGGATCGTTTGAAAAGCATGGGAATGCCATTTATGACAGCGCCTCCAAAAACATATTATGAATTGCTTGAAGGCCGTTTGCCTGATCATGGCGAGTCCGTCGATGATCTGCAAACACGGGGGATCTTAATGGATGGCACCACAGATGATGGTCCAAGATTGTTGTTGCAAATATTTTCTGAAACCCAATTGGGTCCAGTGTTTTTCGAGTTTATCCAACGCAAAGGTGATGATGGCTTTGGCGAAGGTAATTTCAAAGCATTATTCGAATCAATTGAACGTGATCAAATTAACCGCGGTGTTTTGAATACGAATAAAAAGAGTTAGAAGAAGTAAAGCACATAAATACTTCCTCTAGTTTTTTGTATTTATGTGCATATTATTTTAACAATTGAGATACACGTTTTTATCTAGGAAGATTTACCCTCTACCTAGATAAATCCTTCATCGCATAATTTGTTATGTAAGGCTTTAATATGTGCTGGACCAATTTCACAACAGCCACCAATAATTGATGCGCCGTTTCTTGCCCAACTCATTGCGTGCTCCGCATATTGTTGTGGGCTCATGTCTTGACGTGTTTCTAGCTCCTCGACTGTCTCCCCAGGGTACAACGATTCTACTGATATGAAACCATTAGCGTAAGCACCAATTTTGTGACGTGTCATTTTTAGCCGCGCCCAACATGCCGTGATTGCTTCAGGTTGACTGCAGTTTAATAGTGTTGCTTGAGTATCAAAAGAAGCAAGTACTTGCAAAGCATCTTCTAATGACTCACCACTTCTTAATTGTCCTGGATGTTCATCACTGACCGTTAATGCAACCCATACAGGTTTACCACTTTCCAGAGCCGCAGTGCAGGCTGCACGTGCTTCGGTAATTGAAGACATTGTTTCGCATATAAACAAATCGCTGACGGGGGATTGAAGTTCAACTAGCCGACGATAAGTGGCAAGCGAGTCATCAAATGACAGTGACACATCAGGGCGATAGCTAGCCACTAAGGGTGGAAGACATCCTGCTATTGCGACATCGTTGCGCTGGGACAGTTCAACTGCCTTTTGGGCTGCATTCATGGCCATTTGATGCAAGTTTTTTAATTGATGAAGCTCATTTTCTCTCTTCAGGCGTTGTGGTGTCGCTGTGTAGGTGTTGAGCGTGATGACGCGCGCACCGCTATCGATAAATTCACGATGTAAGTCCCTCACCAGTGTTGGCTCATTCAGCATGATATCAGCAGACCACATAGGTGTAACACTTCGTGAACTCCTACGTAATAACTCTTGTCCCATACCTCCATCAAGTAGTGTAACCACGCTCATTTATTGTTCCTCTTTATATGTAAATAATACCTAAAATATGTTTGTTTACCGACGTGTAGAGTCTTCGAATTGGGGGTAATGTATGCTAAGTTTTACCCATTGTGCAGATGCACTAGGCTTAATTGGTTTAGGGCAATAATGCCACGGAGTACCAATTGTGTAGACGAACATTCTAGTACGGCTGCATTGTATAATATTGTAGGTTTGTTCATTTGATATTTCACAATGTTACTGCCTGCGTGTCGGTTGCAGACTTATTTTACGGGGCAGCTTTAAAATAAAGATTGTGGGTATGTTACACACGGTGTTGATGCATCCTGTGATTTGTGCAGAGCATAAAGGATTGTTCCTAAACTACATAATAAATAGTTTACTACTTTTATTATGTCTTCGTTTTTTCAATGAACATTGCCAAGTTTTTGTTGTCGCGCAAAACGGCAGCGTTTGCGGTTGAATGACGTTGTATTATATTACTATTATATATTCCCAATCTTTAGACACTGTTATCCCAAAACAGCTACCTTGGTGCACTCCCGCCCTAACTTCTACAGTGACCTGAATTGGGGTATTAGTACCTTCTACTATATTTGTGTGTCATGTATAAACCACACTGAATGACACAATACAAATTGTATCCATAAACTGGGCCCCAAGACTTGATGTTGTGGCCGCTAATTTTTGTCACATATATCGGCTGTTTAGCACTTTCTCCTAGTCAGTCAGATATGAAAGATAGTTTATGACTTATTAATGATTATAGATAAATCAAAAAAACATCAATTATTAGCCCTTGAAGCTTATAAATATAACCCCATTATTAGTGGCAGTTAAAAATTGCTTAAAGAGTAAACGGAGCTAAGCATGTCAAATGAACAAACACCTCAGCAAGGTGAAGAATTAGAAACAGATATAGAAATAGAGCAACAAGAAGTTGAACCAGAAATTGAACAAACAGTTGACCAAGAGTTTGTCGAACTGACTGAAGAGCAACAACGTATTATTGAACTAGAAGCTGCTGTCACCGCAGCAGAGACTAAGAACGCTGATCAAAAAGATTCAGTGATGCGGGCTATTGCTGATGCAGACAATGCACGTAAACGTGCTCAAGGGGAAATTGATAAGGCCCGTAAATTTGCTTTGGAAAAATTTGCCGGCGAGTTGTTGCCTGTAGCGGATAATTTAGAACGTGCATTACAAGTGGCTAACCCAGAAGACGAAGCCATCAAACCTATTATTGATGGGGTTGAACTAACGCTGAAGTCGTTTTTGAGCACGATTGAAAAATTTGGTATGTCAGTGATTGACCCGCAAGGTCAACCTTTTAACCCAGAAAAGCATCAAGCTATGTCGATGCAAGAAAATGCAGAATTGGCACCCAATACAGTGTTAGCAGTGATGCAAAAAGGGTATGAGATAAATGGCCGTTTATTACGTCCTGCTATGGTTATGGTTACTAAAGCGCCAGAAGCTGGAGTCGATACTCAAGCCTAATTCCTGTTTTATCCTTGGATAAAACGAGGAGTCAAACATAATTACAGTTTTGTGAAGGTTTTTTGCAACAAAATGTTGAAAACCAAAATAATAACCCCACAAAGTGTACAAGCTTTTAAGAACAATTTTTGGAGATAAACTAATGGGTAGAATCATTGGGATCGATTTAGGTACGACTAACTCATGTGTAGCAGTGTTAGACGGCGGCGTAGCAAAAGTATTGGAAAATGCAGAAGGGGACCGTACGACTCCTTCCATCATCGCTTACACTCAGGATGGGGAAATATTAGTGGGTCAACCTGCTAAACGCCAAGCTGTAACCAATCCACAAAACACCTTATTCGCAATTAAGCGTCTAATCGGTCGTCGCTGGGAAGACAAAGAAATACAGCGTGATATCGACATCATGCCTTTTAAGATTGCCAAAGCTGACAACGGTGATGCATGGGTTGAAGCTAAGGGCGAAAAAATGGCTCCGCCACAGATTTCTGCTGAAGTTTTGAAAAAAATGAAAAAAACGGCTGAAGATTATCTAGGTGAAGAAGTCACCGCTGCGGTTATTACTGTTCCCGCTTACTTCAACGACTCTCAGCGCCAAGCCACTAAAGATGCAGGGCGTATTGCTGGTCTTGAAGTGAAACGTATTATTAATGAGCCAACCGCTGCAGCCCTTGCTTACGGTATGGATAAGAAAAAAGGCGATAGTGTTGTTGCCGTTTATGACTTAGGTGGTGGTACGTTCGATATTTCTATTATTGAAATTGATGAGGCTGATGGTGAGCATACGTTTGAAGTATTAGCGACTAATGGCGACACTCACTTAGGTGGTGAAGATTTTGATAACAAAGTCATTAACTACTTAGTTGAAGAATTTAAGAAAGACTCAGGTATGGATCTTCGTAAAGATCCACTCGCGATGCAACGCTTAAAAGAAGCGGGCGAGAAGGCTAAAATCGAATTATCTTCTGCTCAGCAAACTGAAGTGAATTTGCCATACATTACAGCAGATGCCTCAGGTCCAAAACATCTTACCATTAAGCTTACTCGTGCAAAATTAGAGTCTTTGGTTGAATCAATGGTTAAAGCAACACTTGAGCCTCTCAAACAAGCGTTAGCCGATGCAGATTTATCTGTAGGTGATATCAACGATATTATCCTAGTAGGTGGTCAAACACGTATGCCTATGGTTCAGAAGTACGTAACTGAGTTCTTCGGTAAAGAGCCACGTAAAGATGTTAACGCCGATGAAGCTGTTGCTGTTGGAGCGGCCATTCAAGGTGGCGTATTGTCTGGTGATGTGAAAGATGTGTTGTTACTTGACGTAACACCTTTGTCTCTGGGTATCGAAACAATGGGGGGTGTCATGACTACTCTCATCGAGAAAAACACCACTGTACCTACTAAGAAATCTCAGACTTTCTCAACCGCTGAAGATAATCAATCAGCAGTGACGGTCCATTGTCTTCAAGGTGAGCGTAAGCAAGCTTCAGGTAATAAATCTTTAGGCCAATTTAACCTTGAAGGTATAAGAGCTGCTCAACGTGGTGCACCACAGATTGAAGTCACTTTTGATATTGATGCTGATGGTATCTTACATGTATCCGCGAAAGACAAAGATACTGGTAAAGAACAGAAAATCACCATCAAAGCATCTTCTGGTTTAAGTGAAGAAGAAGTGGAACAAATGGTTCAAGATGCAGAAGCAAATAAAGAAGCGGATGCAAAATTTGAAGAACTTGTTCAAGCTCGTAACCAGGCCGATGGTATGATCCACAGCACGCGTAAACAGGTTGAAGAAGCTGGCGATGCATTAAGTGAAGAAGATAAAGCTGAAATTGAAACCGCTGTAGTTGCGCTTGAAGAAGCAGTTAAAGAAGGTGACAAAGAAGCGATTGAAACGAAAACTCAAGAACTTATTCAAGCTTCGGCTAAGTTGATGGAAGTGGCGCAAGCCAAGGCTGCTGCTGAAGGTGCGGCTCAATCTGGCGAGCCAGCTGATGCAGGCGCTAAATCACAAGACGACGATGTGGTTGACGCTGAATTCGAAGAAGTTAAAGAAGACGACAAAAAGTAGATTTTGTCAGATGAATCGTCTGTTGAGGTGACTCAATAGTTTAGCTCGGCGCAGCAGGTCATACTGACTGCGCCTTGTTTGTTTTAAGAATTTACAAAAAAAATAACGATGTTTGTTATTTAAATTAAGTAACTCAAGACCCAGGGTAACGAATCGAGATGTCGAAGCGAGATTATTATGAAGTGTTGGGTGTGGAAAAAAGTGCCACCGAACGCGAGATAAAAAAGGCTTATAAACGCCTAGCGATGAAGTACCACCCAGATAGAACTCAGGGTGATAAAGCTATGGAAGAAAAGTTTAAGGAAGTGCAAGAAGCACACGAAATGCTGACTGATTCCCAAAAACGCGCGGCTTATGATCAATATGGTCATGCTGGTGTCGATCCTAATCGCGGTGGCGGTGGTGGCCAAAATGGAGACTTTGGCGATATATTTGGTGATGTTTTTGGTGATATTTTTGGTGGTGGACGTGGAGGTGGTGGAGGTCGTCAATCCCGTGCTCGTCAAGGTTCAGACCTGCGTTATAATTTAGAGCTATCTCTTGAAGAAGCAGTAAAAGGCAAAAGCGTCGAAATTCGTGTGCCAACGCTTGCTGGCTGTGAAAGTTGTGATGGCTCTGGTGCGAAAAAAGGCTCTAGCCCCAAGACTTGTCCTACGTGTCATGGGCAGGGGCAAGTTCAAATGCGCCAAGGTTTCTTTGCGGTTCAGCAAAGCTGTCCAACCTGTTCTGGTAGAGGTAAGATCGTCTCTGACCCTTGTAAACCTTGTCATGGTCAAGGCCGTGTCGAAAAAACGAAAACCTTATCGGTTAAAGTACCAGCGGGTGTCGATACGGGTGATAGAATTCGTTTAACAGGTGAAGGTGAAGCCGGTGAAATGGGCGCGCCAGCAGGTGACTTATATGTGCAAGTTCATGTGCGGGATCACAAAATATTTACACGTGAAGGTAATAATCTTTACTGTGAAGTACCCTTGAGTTTCACTCGTGCGGCGTTAGGCGGTGATATTGAAGTTCCTACGTTAGAAGGTAAGGTTAAACTTAAAATTACTGCGGAGACTCAAACTGGTAAAATGTTCCGCTTGCGTAACAAAGGTGTTAAATCAGTTCGCAGTGGTAGTGTAGGAGACTTAATTTGTAAAGTGGTCATCGAAACTCCTGTTAATTTAAGTGCCAGTCAAAAAGAACTTTTAGACCAACTAGAAAACTCCATGGGAACAGGTAAAGACAAAGCCAAAAACCGTCCTAAAGAAAGTGGTTTTTTTGATGGCGTGAAAAAGTTTTTTGATGATTTAACCCATTAATTAATAGACAATTTTCTATATGTGAAGGCCGCTTTTAAGCGGCTTTTCTATTTTCGAAGCTAGGTATAATTTGTTGATCTGTGACAGGATTAAGACTTTGATGCCTACCACGACGTAAAATAGGGATATAGATTTTTGGTGTGCACAAATCAGTATGGTCTAGTTGGTCTTGTACTGTGCGAATATCAGCAGCAGATTGAAGGAGATGACTTACTTACGCTTGATAGCTTTCTACAAACATTTAAGGTTTAGCTGTAAGGTTTCCCATTAGTAACAAGCCATTGACTATTACCAGATGACTCAACAGGACATCCACGATAGCTGAATCAATAATTTAGTTATTCTGAACATGGTTATCATGTATACCTTGTTAATTTTTGCCAGCATCGCTAGCCACTTAGATCAAAAAGTGTAAAACCGATTTTTTTGGCTTACCCATCAGATTCTATTGTCTATAAGACTTAAATCAAATAAGCTGATTTGATTGTGCGGTGTTTATAACTGGCCTGTCAGGTCGTACCGCAGCAGCAATAACAACAACAAGAATTTTATTATGAAAAAACTAATCGGCGTTTGTAGCGTCTTATTTATTATTATATCGCTCTCATCTTATGGTTTCTTCAATGCTTCAGAGCCAGTCATTGATGGTCTTACTGAGCACACCATAAATACCTCGTCGGGTATCAGCCAGGGCCAATCTTTCGTTAATGCTGATTCGGTCGTCAGTTGGTTTGATATTCCTTATGCACAGCCTCCGGTAGGCGAATTACGCTGGCGGGCCCCGAGGCCTTTAAGTACACCCAATAACATCATCGTCGACAAGCCTGTTACATCCTGTGTTCAAGAAGCGTCTAATTACGGGGGAATTGCCGGTGAGGGCATTGTGGGTACAGAAGACTGTTTGTATCTTGATATTCGTGCTCCAAAGGATTTTATAAATAAAAAATACCCAGTGATGGTCTGGATCCATGGGGGGGGCAATATTAATGGCCATAAGGATTACTACAATTACAGTCATTTAGTGGCTGAAAAAAATGTCATTGTGGTGGCGATCAACTACCGCCTTGGAGCACTGGGTTGGTTTAACCATCCGGCTATTCAGGGGTTGCAAGATGGGTTTGACAAAAGCTCAAACTTTGGCAGCTTAGATATTATTGAGGCCTTAAAGTGGGTGCAAAGTAATATTACTGCGTTTGGCGGCAACCCCAATAATGTCACCATTTTTGGTGAATCCGCTGGTGCCCATAACGTTTACACCATGCTGGCAACGCCCTTGTCTAAGGGGCTGTTTCACAAGGCCATTGCACAGTCGGGTTACACCATTAGCAACAGTCTAGAGAATGCCTACGATCATCAGGATGAAAATGCTTATGTCACACAGGGCTCATGGCGTATGGTTGAAGATCTGCTAGCCGTTCAAAAAGACCAAAGTCAGACGTTAAAAACACCAGAGCAACTTCATACTATCTTAAAAAGTGTCAGTGCAGCGTCTTTAATGGCACTGTATGTTAACAAACCTGGTGTTATTAATTATCAACCACTGACGACGAATGATGGCATTGTGATCCCCAAAGAGGGCCTTGCAAGCGCTCTAGGCAACCCCCTTTATACAAAAAAAGTCCCTGTCATATCTGGTGCTAATAAAGACGAGGTCACTCTTTGGCTAGGCTTACATCGCTATTTTATGAGCACCCGCTACCTATTTACTAAGTGGTTGCCACCCATTGTTTCAATAAAAGATCCTCAATTATTTAACTTTTGGGTGCGGGTGCGCTCACAGGCTTGGAAAGCGCGTGGGGTCGATGAGCCTTTGGATGCCCTTGAGCGGGCAGGTTATAAAAACCTTTTCGCCTATCGTTTTGACTGGGATCACCAGGCTTCTTCCTTTTTTATTGATTTTCCCAATATCCTTGGCGCTGCACATGGCACCGATATTTCATTTGTCAGTGGTGATTATAAGTACGGTCCTATTACAAGTTATATCTACCCAGAAGGGGAAGCGCGCGAGCAAATGAACCAAACATTTATGAATATTTGGGGTGACTTTTCAGCATCGGGAATACCAGACACGTCTCTTGAATTTGATTGGCAAGGGTATACAAGCGCCAAAAAACCCTATTTGCGCCTAGATAAAGATGAGCTACTTGCCTTAGACTTTGAATCAGAAACCTTGACGAGCGTGCTGGCAAAAATTGCGGCAAATACTCATGCTGATCCAATTGCACAATGCCTTATGGTTTGGGAGACTCTTATTAATGTTGGTGACCGAGATATACCCCGCTACCAATCATGGAACGATAGACAGTGTGTGGACTTTGATGCCCGCAAGGCTCAGGAGAATATAGCTATCGAGCTAATAGAGGAATTTGGCAGCACATCGGTTATTTAAGCCCGTTTCTAATACGCATACTTTGGGGGGATTTATTTTTAGCTTTGTTTTGCAAGGCTTATCTGGACCCCTGTCTCCTGAAATCGGCTTCACAGTTGATTGTTGGTGAGCATTAGCTGTTATTCACTCTGTCAGGATAATGTCAGTTTTGAGGCCTTGGAACTACTTTAAATTATCTTTGTGGTTATCATCTGTATGGAGCGTTACATTATACTAAGCGGCTAAGCGGCTAAGCGGTCAGTGGCTACTTGTTGAATTGTTAACCCATCAATAATATACAGCATGACAGACTCGATAGTTGAACCCATAGTGTTAGGTATTATGAAAGCGGTATCATGGATGTTCTGTTAACTTCCATTTTTACATTTATATAATTGATTTTATTGGAGTCAGTCTTGAGTTTAGAAAAAAGTACCACTCATAGTAGCTGTCCTTTGTGTGGCGAATATAATTTTTGCGGTAACGTATCAGCCATCGATAACACTGAAGCTTGTTGGTGCATGGACAGTACAATAACGTTTCCTGATAGTTTATTAAGCCAAGTCTCTAATGTGGATACAAATAAAAAGTGTATATGTAAAGCTTGTATCCAGAGTCACAACTTAGAAAGCGATAAGTCAAGTGAATAGACAGGTGAACCCCCTCCTTTCAATCTTTGAACTTATTGGGGCACCTCACTTTAAGCTTTTTTAAATATTCACTCAGTGGTCACTTTTCTGCATGTGATGATATGGCTATTGCGTGATTTGGGTATCAATTTTTAAGTTTCTTTACTCTATTCTCAATATTCCCCCACTCTTAATATTCCCCCACTAACGCTACTTTTTAGTCCACTGGTTACCTACCCACAGATAATGACCCGTGCTGGTTTTGTCATATGCTTTTTTAGCGGCCAACTTTTCTACTTGCTGCAAGGTAATACCATTTTTAGCTGCGAGTTCGGCGTAAACTGCTTTGCGCTTAGCATTGATATCAGCAACTAAGTCTTGTGTATCTTTCTGGGCTACGACCGCTCCTAAGTAGCCGTTGCCTTTTTCCCCCACTAGACCTTTATCTTTGGCTTCATCTAAATCTATTGCGAAAGCAATACTGCTAAAAAGAAAACTGACAATAATAAGGGATGTAAATATTCTGTTTTTCATGAGTTTTTCCTAAATTTGCTTAAAACAAGTTACTGTCGTCACTAAATATATCATCAAGTTCTTTATCAACTTTTACCCGAATTTCATGATCAATTTTCACATTAATATTGATTGTAATTGGCTCCTTTGTTTCGACTTGAACCGTATGTGTACAAGCAAATAGAAACCCTGTCGCTATAAGCACCAAACATGTTATTTTCACTTTCCACCACCTTGAGTTGTTTTTTGTTCAATTTTATTTTTTATTGAATTAACTAATCGTATCGACTCAAGTAAAGAAAATATATTTTCTTGATGAGTATAATTAAAATTAACACTTTGCTTTTTAACTGGATTGCTACCTTTTAGCGCGATATCAAAAAACATCCAGCCATCAGGGGTCAATCTCACATTACTTTGAAGCTGAGTGAAATCAATATTTTCCAATAATGCCAATTGAGGTTGTTGCACTTTAATCGAATCAAAGGATGGATTATCAACTATAGTCAATGTCCCTCCAGATAGACTCGAGGCCCAGCCTTCATCTATGCTTATTCCTTGTTGATTCATCATCATTGGCAGATCGCCTTCAATATTTCCAGTTATTTTGATACCCGGTTGTTGTTGTAGTGCCACAATTTGAGCTAAATCAATATTTTCAAATTTTATATCGAACTCTTGCTCTCGTCTGTCTAACCATAATTGACTAGATGAAAATTTACCATTGAAGATCTCACCGTGAATTTTTTTTAAACGAAATACGCTGTCCTTAACAATAACCAGTGCTTCAAGTTTTTCAATCGGCACCCCAGCATCAATTGAATCGATGTGAACAGTAGATTCGGCTAACTGAAGACCCGCTGAATCAAAAGTGAGTGGTGTTAGGTAAGTCATGTTATTAAGTTTATAGTCTTTATATTTTGCTGATACCTCCTGAAAATATGCGTTCCCTTGGGCGATAAACTGCTCGCCTTTTTGAGGTAAGGTAAAGTCTATACTTGCAGAGAGATTACCTTGTTTAAGGATGAGTCTATTTTCCAGCTGTGACATTATTTTCTTTAAGGTAAGAATATTTTGTTGCTCAATTTGTACTTCTACTTTGGTTTCTCTCTGCTCTATATTAACCATAAAGCCTTGTTCTAATGAAATTTCGTGCTGACTGGACATTGTCATTTCTGGCAGACTTGCTTGTCCTATATGAGTAACCGTCATTGGCAAAAACTTGATATTTTGTGCTATTAAATTTGTGACAGTTGAGTTTCCTGAAAAACTTAGCGCTGCAAATTCCTTTATATTCAAATCCAAGTGATTGCTAATATTATGCACTTTGGTGTTAGGGCGCTCCAATTGGAAAAGTTGGGTATCTATACTCAGTTGTAAATCATTAAAACTTGCCCCTGCAATAGCAAAATAGCTACTGGTTTTAGCCAGTTTAATATCGGCCCGTTGTATACCTGAGCTATTAATTGTTCCCTGTATTTCAAGTGGCTTGGCATCAGAATGTTGAAAGGAAAATTCACTTATTAAGTTTTCTATGTGCAATGAGTTAATTTTCAAATCATTAATGACCAGTCGGTTGTTGTTATGGGTAATTTTCCAATTAGCCGGCCTTTCTGTTCTTAATGTCGAAAGATCTACAGCAATAGAGCCCATGCCTTCAAAATCTAACATCCCGCCTTGTATTCCCTTTATTTTCATAAACTGTTTAACCGCTATGTTGTAGTTAAATGCCAGTTCACCGAATATTTTATAGTTTAAATCATTAAGCATGATATTTAGGTGGGTGTTATTCTTGCCTATAATTTGTAGTTTGGGCAGGTCAATTTGTACTGCATTGATAGTCACTTTCTGGGGAAAGATAAAAGTCAGTTGTGGTAAGTTATCTTCTGTAAAGTACTTTTCTATTGGTGAACAATTAAGTAGCGAAACTTTATTTTTAAGTTGGCTTAAATCTATACTGGCTTCTAGGCTGCTGACGTCCAAGTCTACTAATACATTGCCCCTAGAAACAATATCAACAGGGCAGTGTGGAACATAAAAACGACTGGCTATATTGATGCTGCTATCTGCACTAAGCACTTTGCCATCGAAGCTTAAGTGGGTTTGTATGTGACTTTTATCCGTAGCTAGTTCTGATAGTAACTCAGCATTACTTGGAGATAACTTTTGGATGAGGGGTAGCCATTTTGTAAGATCGGACAGGCTCCACTCTAGATTACCAATTAAGGTATTTTGAAGAATTTTGACGCTAGCATTTACATCACCACTGATACGGAATTCGTTACTCGCACTAGTGTTCACACTTAAATTTAATGGTTGAAGCAATTCAGCAGAGTCGATATCCAAATTCGAGATAGTTAATGTTGGCAAAGAGGCTGGAAAATTTATCTCGTTTGTTTGTTCTTCGATTAGGTGCTTTTCATCAACCTTGTTACTGGTAGCTAGGTGTTTAAGGTTTACCTGTTCAATATTTAAAATGTTGGACCAAGGTTGCCAAATTGCTTCACGAACTAAAATTTCACCTGCTGGAAAAGTTATACAGGCTTGTTCAACCTTGAGGTTAAGTCGCCAATCCAATATGAAATCTAGGCAACTAATGTTTATAACCTGTGGTTTAGCAAAGTATTCGATGCTTTTAATGGCAATAGGGCCGCGGAAAAAAAAGACAGCAACCAGTACAGTGAAAAACATTAATATTGCTATTAATTTCCTACTTGGGCGTTTTCGCCAAAACAAAAGTGTCATTGCTTTCCTAAAGTTATTTACATGCTCAATGCATGTCAGACTATGTAAACAAATGATAGTTTAGATTAGGGGGGCAAAATCTTGTGAGTTGGATAATATTACTATGAAGAGGTTTTACTAGGTAATAAAACCCCCTAATAATGAATGTTAGGGGGTTTTTAGGTCTAGATTAAAACAGTATGCTTAAACATACATCATCTAATGATTAACCGTTGCTGACGTCTTCAAAATCAGCATTAATGATATCTTCTTCATTGGCGCTGTCATTAGTCGCGTTACCTTGATGCTGCCCAGTTGTTTGTTGCGACTGCGCTTGTTTCGTTTGTTTGATATTGTTGTAAGCATTTTGTAACGCTTTTTGTCGCATTTCAATCGCGTTTTTATCATCGCCATTAACTGCCATTTTAAGCTGCTCGACTAAGTTTTTAAGCTCTGTTTGTTGCGTATCAGTCAAACTTGTCATTGATGTTTCAACATTATGAATTAATTGATCTGCTTGGTTACGGTGCTCAACTAGCTCACGCTTTAATTTGTCTTCAGTGGCGTGCCGCTCACCATCTTGTACCAAACGATTAATTTCATCTTCTGTTAAACCACTTGAGGCGGTAACTTCAATGCTTTGCTCCTTACCGGTTGACTTGTCTTTGGCTGATACCTTTAAAATACCATTAACATCAATATCAAAGGTGACTTCAACTTGTACCGAACCTCGTGGGCCTTGCTTAATATCCGCTAAGTTAAATTGACCTAATGATTTATTATCTGTCGCCATTTCACGTTGGCCTTGCAACACATGCACTGTCACCACTGCTTGGTTGTCTTCGGCTGTTGAGAACGTTTCAGACGCCCGTGATGGTATAGTGGTGTTCTTTTCAATCAGCTTAGTCATGACACCACCTAAGGTTTCAATACCCAGTGACAATGGGGTGACATCAAGCAATAACACATCATTAACTGCTCCTGACAACACACCTGATTGAATCGCTGCTCCCATAGCTACGGCTTCATCTGGGTTGACATCTTTACGAGGCTCTTTTCCAAAGAAGGTTTGAACCGCTTCTTGTACTTTTGGCATACGTGTTTGACCGCCCACTAAAATGACTTCGCTGATATCCCCTTTGCTTAAACCTGCATCTTTTAATGCTAGCTTGCAGGGTGTGATAGTATTTTTAATCAAATCATTCACTAATGATTCTAATTTAGCTCGAGTCACTTTTACATTTAAGTGTTTAGGACCACTGGCATCGGCCGTAATGTAAGGCAAATTTACCTCAGTTTGGATAGTAGATGACAATTCAATTTTCGCTTTTTCAGCTGCTTCTTTAATGCGCTGTAAGGCTAACGGATCTTGGTGAATATCAATGCCACTGTCTTTTTTGAATTCATCAGCAAGATAATTAATTAGGCGTAAATCAAAATCTTCACCCCCTAAAAAAGTATCACCATTGGTGGCTAAGACCTCAAATTGTTTTTCACCGTCTTCATTAGAGATTTCAATAATAGATACATCAAAGGTACCGCCACCTAAATCGTAAACTACTACTTTTTGATCGGTTTTATTATTTTTGTCAACTCCATACGCTAAGGCTGCTGCAGTAGGCTCGTTTATAATACGTTTAACGTTCAGCCCCGCAATTTTACCTGCATCTTTGGTTGCTTGACGCTGCGAATCATTGAAATAGGCAGGCACAGTAATGACCGCCTCTGTTACTGGATGACCCAAATAAGCTTCAGCATCTTTTTTTAGTTTCCGTAATATTTGTGCTGACACTTCTTGTGGCGACAATTTTTTGCCATTGACTTCAACCCAAGCATCACCGTTGTCTGCTTTTACAATTTTATAAGGGGCTAACTTGATGTCTTTTTGTACTTCTTTATCGTCAAATTTGCGGCCAATTAAACGCTTTATCGCAAATAAGGTATTATTAGAGTTGGTAATTGCTTGTCTTTTTGCCGGTTGCCCCACTAAGGTTTCATTGTTTGCATAAGCCACAATGGACGGAGTCGTCCGGCTACCTTCCGCATTTTCAATGATTTTTGATTTACCATTTTCCATAACGGCTACACATGAGTTTGTTGTACCTAAATCAATTCCAATAATCTTAGTCATAATAATCACCTATCATTTAATATAAACGACTGATGCTTAATGGCAGTCACCCAATAAGCAGTTTGACTACATAAACAACCTTGTATAAACCGACTAATATGTTTGGTTTAATTCTTAGCTGTTTGGTTAGTGGGGCAATCATACTCAGGGCTAAAAAATGCTTCTGTCACAAATATGACAGAGCAAATAAAATAGTTTTTAAAATAATAAAATCAACAAATTTGCACGGGGTAGCAAGGGAAATATAGATAAGCTTTTGCTTAATAATCATAACTAAGTAGAATAAAAAACACTCATCTCATCATTGCTAAAATCATTTTTCCTATGCCTCAATATATTAGTCATGTGCCTCAAAAAGCTAATCCGGTGTTAGTTAAACAAGCGAATATTTTTGGTGACTTACCGGCAAAATTAATCGAGGACTTTCAACAAGAGTTTCAACTCAATGAATGGCACAAAGGCGATTACATCAATGCAGATATATTAACCAAACGCTTTTTTGTGGTGATTACAGGGCAATTAGAAATCAAACAATCTAACCCTGAGACCGGCCGAGAAGCCACCTTAGATATGTTTTATGCCGGCGACTGTTTCGATTTAATGGTGTTGTTTGATGACCAACCACACGAGGTGATTATCTCACCTTTAACTACAGTCAAATTGCTTTCAGTTAAACTCGCTACTATGCGCTATTGGTTATGGACCTATCCTGCATTCAACCAACAATTTATGCCTTACTTAGCAAAAAAGATGCGCGAAAAAGAACAACAAGTAAGCAGTTTAGTTTTGCATGATGTCACCACACGCTTAAGTCGAATTATTTTAGAACACATCAATAAAATTAAGTTTTATACTGGCGCTAAAGAAGAAGAGCATCAACATCATTTAGTCAATGGTTTAACTGATGAAACCTTGGCTAGGATGACGGGGTCAGTTAGACAAGTAGTCAATCAACAATTACAGTACTGGAAAAAACAAGGCACCCTCGATAAAAAGCGCAATCAAATGATTATCAAAGATTTAGAAGCTTTAAAAAAAGAAGCAAAATATTCGCATACCTTGCCTAATGTCCCGTTACTGTCTTATCAACCACAAAATAAAACTTAAACAATATTAGTTAGAATTTAAACTAATATTGTTTAACAGCAAAGCGCGATAAATTGAAATCAGCCTTTAGTGGCTCTTACAAAATAAATGCTCTGACTCTGTTGCTCCCTTATCTATTTTAGTTTTGCTCTCGCCGCAGCAATGTATGGGTCCCACTTTACCCATTTTGAAAAAGGATTACAGGTAAATTTAGGGATGAATTATCCATACAAAAACATCATGGTGATATTTTACTTACTGATAAAATGCATCTAAAATTTCCATATTTTAAGTGATAAGTGATAAGTGTTAAGTGTTAAGTGATAAGTGTTAAGTGTTAAGTGACATGTGTCGGTAGAGGATTTGAAATGGAAGCTTATTTTTGGAAGGATAGAGATTAATTATGATAAACCCCAAATTGATGGTCATCTTCAGCGGTCTATTTTTAATTATTGTCGGAGTTGGGCTTATTGCAGTCCAATTCTACTTCCAGGTATCCGCTCCTGAGATTGCCTTTCCACAAAGGGGGGCCAATCTGGAAGCGGCCGGTGTCAAGGCAAGTGTTTCTACTACTTATGTAGGTCTTATCCTTGTAGTAGTTGGTGCATTCCTTGAAATGGTGGGCTATATTTTCGGAAAAGCGGTAGATGATAAAAACACATAACAATTCGGTTACCGAAGGCCTGCTGGATAAAGTGCTGCGCACTTTATCCATTACTTGAGCATCATATGTGAAAAATTTAATGACAAGTAAACCAGCCAAGCCTGAGAACTATTGGCGAGACTACTCAATAATAGCTTTCTTGTCGCTTATTTTGATGACTATAGATTTTTTACTTTGAAGTTGACTACATAATGCCATTATTACCAATTTTCATAGTAACAGTGTTACGCAGTTATGGTTTCGAGCATATAATTTAGAACTATCCCGTTACAAACATCTTCAGATTAAATGTCCTCAGATTAAACGTCCTCAGATTAAACATCTAAGAGCAGCGATTAATCAATAATACCGGGTTAACGAAAATATTACTGTATATCTCAAAGAGCAAAAAGAAAGAAAAGCGCAGGCTCAATTTTGGTGGTTTTAGACTTAGTTATATGCAACAAAACCATTAACTCATCCCCATTGGCTATTTTTTCTTATGTTGGTTGTCTTATCGTGTTGTTCTTTTGACTTGGGTAAAGGGAAATAAACATTTATTTTCTCTTTACCCAAGTCAAAACACTCCACTTGACTATACTTATCAAACCATTTTTGTTCATCTAGAGATAATTTATGAATACACAAAATCGTGTCATCCATTACTTGGATGAAGAGCATATTCGCTACGGGATTGTTCCTCACTCACATAGTAAAAGTTCAATTGGCACGGCTATCAGCGCCGAAGTACCCATGCACCAAATTGCCAAGGCCGTCATTTTAGAAGATCATGAAGGTAAGCATATCATGGCGATAGTGCCAGCTGACTATAAAGTGAGTCTAAGCATGCTTAGCGATGAGCTCAAACGTACCTTTAAACTTGCTAAGGAAGCAGACGTATATCGAATGTTCACTGATTGTGACATAGGCGCGGTACCACCTATGCCCCAGGTCTATCATTTTGAGGCGGTGTACGACGAGGAGCTAACAAAGGAGCAAGAGTTATTTTTGGAAAGTGGCGATCATGAAACACTGATCCAAGTGAGTCGTGAAGATTTTATAGGCTTAATGGCGTCCTGCAAACATTCCATATTTAGCCACAAGGTTTACCATTAGTAACAAGCTATCAGATCATAGTTTAGGATCATAAAAGCCGAATTAGCATTCGGCTTTTATCTGTCATGTAAAGCGGCCCAAAACATCTGACGTTGTCAACCTAATACGACCACCTCAGTCAAGCTATTGTTTGTATATGAATGAAGTCTATGACTGTTTTACCATATGGCCATGTAATTCATAATATCTTGTTGGGTGTTAGATTGCGTTGAGTCATTGCGCCAATTTACTCATTTTGCTGGCACAATCACGTGTTTTTATAAGGCGACAATAAGCCTTACTTGCATACTGTCCGCCTTAGCCTAAATCTACCTCTAAGGTGATGGCATCCAGTTTGAATTCTTTTGAATATTTCTTACGTACTATCATTATCTATCCCCCGTTAAGCTTATTATGTCTTAACGAAGGTGGTCTGATCGGTTCAACCACGTCAGTATAAAAGTGTAGAGTATAATTGTAAGTTATCTTTATAATATTCCACAAAATGAAATTAAAGATTAATTGATATTAGTGCCTATGTTGATGCTTTTGTTTACTTTAGGGACTCTGCATGATTTTTGGATCATCGGGTGAGCTTTCGTCAACTGCATCGGCTTTTTTGTTACTTAAAAGTGCTTCAATCCCCTTAATATTTGCTGACTATTTAGTGCATCAAGTTTTCCAAAAACCTGATGCGATTTAAGTTAAAAAATATAATAAGCCAAACAGTGAGAAATAATTTGCTTACTGCGTCAAAGCGTTGGTTTTTTGACTTTTTGGGACGTTAACTGACACAGAAATATGGAGTTAATTTGTACATTGTTCATAAAATATAAAGTAGATCATGATTGTTGTAGGCTTACTAACTTGTTCAATAATGTTTGCAGTGTTTTCGCTAGAAACAGCTTTAATAATTATGCTTACTGCACCTTTAGCTCAAGTTGTTGTTAAAAGTTGGCGGATTTCTTATTTTCTTGATGCGGTATGCTTACCGATATTAGTAAAATAGTATTTATATCTTTAATTGTTATATTTGGTGCTCAATATATTGATAATTCCCTATAAAAATAGTATTTGATTCAGTTTTAGTACTTATTTTTCTTACATATTTAGTTGAATTAAAAGTGTTACCTAACCGCTAATTAATAAGGACAAAAAACAGTTTACTGTTTTCGTTCCTTAATTTTTAGTAACATATTTTTGGCCTATTATTAGGAGGTAATTTACCTAGTAAATTGACACTTATATTAATGGGGTGTGAACGCTTGAAATTAACTGATATAAAAAATCACTTTTGGTCTTTAGGATTATCAATAGGCCTATTTGTATCATCTGTTGTGACATTAATTATTGTGGTGTGGGAACGGCTAGAGAACCCTGGCAGTATTTTTTACGACGATAGTGGGACTCATTGGGGATTTATTTTTGATACGGCTATCAGTTGGTTTGTCCCTACATTCGTTTATACAACACTTATTGTTGCCGTTATTCACCTGCTATTTTCTACAATAAAATGGGTCTATAAGTGGCTGCATAAAAGACAAATTTGACACGTCAATCAAGCGTGGCTAAAACAGTGGGACAGTCTCACTTCGTTCGTTATTTTAGCCCAATTTTTTTAGTTTATTATTAGGATGTTAACTACACAGGTGAATTGTGGCTTTTTTAATATTTATAAGTCTTGTGATGATTGCGCTTTATTATAAATTTTTATTTAATCAAACGGTTAAAAAAATTCAATTTATAAGTATTCAACAACATCTTATGATTTTTGATATGCAATATAAAAGTGCCTCTCAAATGGGAAATAACGTCAGTTTTCTTAATAAATTATGGTCAGGTAAATCAATCAAAAGTATCAGTAATATAGAGCTACGAACAGAATTGAACACAGCAAGGAAACTATTTAGGCGTCAGCTTGGTTATGGATTTTTATCGTTTTTATCCGTAGTTGTAAATGGTTTCATAACTGCATAGTACAGCTAAGAAGAATGAAAAGTAGGACTTATAGAAGCCGTAAAATAGAAGCCGTAAAATTTCGTTTCACTCTTTAGCCTGTTATTTAGGCGAAAGCAAAGGAAACACAATGCATATTAGAATTGTCAGTTTCACAGCAAAAACTTGGAGTTAAAGATTGATACGTTTTCCGTTGATACCCCGGATCCAAACATCAATTCTAATGGATACACTATAACTGAATACGGTGCGACTGTTGGCAATACAATATTGGATGACGTTTATTACTTATTACCATGTCGGAATACCTTAATAAGGCACCTACTTATAGTTTACGTTATCTAGACGCCACAAATAATGCTATCAGTTGGCTGTTGTAGCCCGTTTTAAAAATGTTATGGATCAAGTCCTGTTTAGTACCTAGTTAAGAATGCCCACTAGGTTAAAGCGTATAATATCGGCTTAATGAAACGGATATAAACGTCAAAATATGACGCTTATATCCGTAAAAGTATAGGTGTTAACTTACTTTTTTGTAGACAATATATTTGTTACTCATTAATTGAAATTTTACGCTGAAGCTGTTGGGCTTTTTCGGATTTTGGCATAGTAATATTCAATACCCCTTTCTTAAAAACGGCCTGAATTTTATCTTCTTCTACACTCTGTGGTAGTGAGAAACTTCGCTTAAAATATCCATAACTGCGCTCCATCATATGATAATTACCTTCTTTGTGTTCTTCCTTTTTGGTTTTCTTTTCACCACTTAAAGTCAAAACTCCATCCGATAAGTCAAGATTGATATCTTCCAGCTCCAGGCCTGGTAATTCCGCAGATAACTTGTAGGACTTATCGTCTTCAATAATATCAACTTTAGGGTGAAGACTAAGTTCGGTTGATTCCATATTGCCAAAGGTTGGCCGCATAAACGGCCAATGACTGGTAAATTTATCAAAAAAATCATCTATATTAGGGAAGTGCGAGCTTAAAGGGGTAATACCTTGGCTTTTCTCATTGTTTGGTTGTTTGGTGACGGAAACATTTGTCATGATGTTGATCCTCTTAAGTGCTTAATTAATGTTTAGGCTTCTACTTGTCTTCACCTGTTGTTACAACGGCAAGTGCTGAATTTTTAAACCATTCGCTGCGGGACTGTATTGATCTAGATCAAATCAAGTTGTGATACTTTTTTTGAGTTTTGGTCAGTCAAAGATGGCCTCCACCTTATTTTTAGATGCTCTTTTTAGAGTTGAAATCATCTTAGGCAATTATTTTAAAACTGCCTTGTTTTTAAAGGTAAATTTGCGTTCCTTTTTCATCATGAGTATCCATGAATAACTTCTGCGCTTATGTCAGACAAGAGAAAACTGTTTTGGCTTTGTCGCGTAGCATTCAGGTGCCACTAACCTTGTGAAACTGAATAGATATTTGGCGTAATTGGGTTAAAAGTATTCGCTTAGTGGTGGGAGGGCTTGGCGTGAATACCTGCTAGTAAAAAATCTAACTAGGGAAGCTTGATGATCTGCTGTTACGCATCACATCCAAGACTCCTGACTGGACTCCACTTTG
>Ga0209712_10000355_pt1 | contig 41766 bp, 58 predicted proteins | sample ArcOceMetagenome_FD_187443 | JGI IMG/M metagenome (GOLD analysis project Ga0209712, IMG submission 187443) | Marine eukaryotic phytoplankton communities from Arctic Ocean - Arctic Ocean - Greenland ARC118M Metagenome (SPAdes) (version 2) | ecosystem: Environmental > Aquatic > Marine > Oceanic...
TATGTTTGGCATTATATACATTTTATTGCATTATGTGATGAATATACATATAGATATGGTAAAAAACATTTAAGTGATTTACGGTTGAGTACAACTCTTAAAAATATACCTAACAGCCTTGAAGGTGATAAACGGACTCCATTTAAATTAGCTATGGGATCAAACCCCGAGTGTAAATTTAGTGATGCTGTTAAATCTTACAGAGCATTCTATCAAACAAAACAAGAAAGGTTCAAAATGGTTTGGACTAACAGAGAAGTACCGGAGTGGTTTACATATGCTATATGATTTTAAGAACATAGAGACTGGGGAAATTAAAGAATACACAATGAGGCTCGCTGAATATGATGACTTCGTTGCTAATAACCCGGGTCTTGTAAGAGTTATCGTTCGGCCACCACGGACCGTTGCAGGTCATGGAGACTTTATCTCCCGAACTGATGGTGGATGGAAAGAAGTACAAGACAAAATGAAGGCAGGCCTTCCCCCAAAATACAAGGACAATATTAGACAAAAATGAATAAACATAAGCCAAGCAAACTTCGACTAGAACACCTAGCCAAATTAGATCCACTAACAGCTAACCAAGGTGTTGCTTTCGCCAAGTATAAAGAAGGTTACAATCTTGTATTAAAAGGGTGTGCTGGTACTGGTAAAACATTCATAGGTTCCTATCTTGCCCTAGAAGAAATAATGGATAAGGCAACACCATACGAGAAGCTCATTGTTGTTCGTAGTGCAGTACCTACTCGTGATATGGGATTCTTGCCCGGTACTCAAGAAGAAAAGGAAGATGCTTATACCGGGCCATATAAAGCAATCATTAATGATTTGTTTGATGATAAAGGTGGCTGGGATAAGTTGACTCAAGCAGGAAACATTGAATTTTTAACAACCTCTTTTATTAGGGGATTGACAATTAAGAATGCAATTGTACTGATTGATGAGGCACAAAACTGCAACTATCACGAATTGTGTTCAGTAATCACACGATTGGGCCCTGATACAAAAATAATTATATCTGGTGACTACCATCAGTCAGACTTTAAGACATCTAAGGATCAAGAAGGTATTAACCAATTTACCAAGATCCTAGATGCAATGAATATGTTCGAGACTATTGAGTTTGGATGGGAAGACATAGTTCGTAGTGGTCTAGTAAGAGAGTTCTTGATGACAAAAGAACTAGTAGAAACAGGAAAACTATGATGAAACAACTATGGAAAAGATTTCATAAAATAATGAAATCAGGAAGATTAAATAAAGTATGCAATAAATTTGCAGGAGCAAAGAAATAAGATGTTTATACATGAACCAGTTGATTTAGGATACGAAGACCTAAAATGCGAAACAAAACCTACAGGTAGGAAATACATTTCGCCTAACGGTAAAGAATATCCGAGTATCACCACGGTTCTGTCTTTACTATCAAGAGACTCTATTAGGGAATGGAGAGCACGAGTAGGGCCTGAGGAAGCAAACAGAATAAGCAAGCAAGCTTCAGGCCGTGGCACTGCGGTACATAATCTATTAGAAAAATATGTGGATAATGATCCAGATTTCAGTAAAGGCGCAATGCCACATATTATGCAATCATTTTATGATGTGAAGGATATTCTGGATACTAGACTCACCAAGGTCTATGCTCAGGAAGCTCCACTATATTCAGAACACCTAAGTTTAGCAGGAAGGGTTGATTGCGTTGGTATATGGGACGGTAAAGATTCAATTGTGGATTATAAAACGTCACGTAAACCTAAGAAGAAAGAATGGATTGACGGTTACTTTATGCAGTGTTGTGCATATTCCATTATGTGGGAAGAAAGAACCGGTATACCTATTACACAATTAGTAGTAATGATCGCCGTGGATGGATCTGAACCACAAGTCTTTATTGAACATAGAGACAACTGGACGGCTAAACTTTGGGAAGTCATACATGAATACAGACGTGAAAAATTATTCGGGAGATAGAGATGTTAACAGTAGGTGATAGGTTTCCCTCAGCTATGCTGCAGGGAGTAAATGAAAACAATGAATTGGTTGATGTATCAATTGAAAATGGTTATGGCAGTGGAGCAGATTATACTGTTGTATACTTTTACCCCAAAGACTTTACCTTTATATGTCCTACTGAAATATCTGCGATGGATATTTTAGTTGACCACGCAAAGGTGATCGGTATTAGTGGTGATAATGAATTTTGTAAATTAGCTTGGAAGCATAATAATGAATTAATTGGTGGTATCAGACATACCCTAGCTGCTGATAGCGGCCTTGTATTGTCCAGACAACTAGGCATTGTTAATGAGCATGCTGGAGTTTGTTATAGAGCAACATTTATCTTTGATAAAACCATGGTTATTCAACATGTATCTGTTAATACACTAGACACTGGCAGAAATGCTAATGAGGTATTGCGCACCTTACAGGCTATCCAGGCAGGTGGTTTAACTGGTTGTGAATGGAATCCGGGCGAAGACTTCGTGGCTTAATCTGCCAACATAATGCTCATGAATAGTGGGTATAAGGTAAATAAATTGTACATATACACTATATTGTGTTATAATATACATATAAATTAATAAAAGAAGCAGAGAATATATGGGTCATTATGACGAACAACGTGAAACAGACCGGAAGCAGAATATGCCACCAAGTCTCATTTATAATGCAATCAAAACTCCAGACGGCACTATATTGGAATCAGCGCATCGGCACGACTATAAATCATATAAGGATGCCAATGGCGAGACTTATGTAATTGATGGTGGACTAGAATACATTCGTTCTAGTGTCCACGATGATCAGATTTCTTTAGCAGTATATGACGATGCTCCTCATATAGTACAGCGTACTATTATTACATGGGGATCATATGGTATTAATGGTGATCAGCCGCTGAAGCTTATTAAGGTATGCGACATGGATACATCTCATTTAGAAAATGTATTATTGAATGTGGCGAGTATTAGACCAACAATTAAAAAGTGTATGATAGCAGAATTGAAAGCCAGGGTTGCTAGACTTTATGGTGAAGAAGAATGAGCATAGTAATTGACTCAACAGCAATGAAAAATATTGATAGGCTTGAGGTTATAGACCAAACGGGTCGTGCCTATGTTCATTACTTGAATGAAAAAGAAAGTGTACGATACAGTCTACAAGATGGTAACCGTACACTTAAAATATTTATTGGGAGAAATGAACATTATGTACATACTGATTAGATTTGTTGTTGGATTTGTTATTGGTTATGGACTCATGTTGTTGCAGTTGAACTTATGGCAGTCGTTGGGTATGCTATGACAATGCCTAATGAACGAAGATGGGCCGTAAACAACACTCGGCAGTTCTTAGTCGATTTAATGGATCCTAAGAAGACTCCACGAGTTCCTAAAGCTATACGTAAAGAAGCATATCGTTGCATCAAGCATTACCCCGGCGAATACTACATGGATAAAGCTGCTGTTGAATCTCCTGAAGTATTTGGAGATTGGGATGCGCAATTTAGAGGAGAGAAATAATGAGTCAAGATTACCACCCAGACAGTTGGGTTGTTGTTAAAATAATAACAGAAGAAACATTAGCCTCAGATGATAAAACAACCATAGAAGGCAGAACTTACTACAAAGTATTAGCAGGATGGAGCGGTGGTTACTTACATGGTGATTCGTGGCGCCTAAACAGCGGCATTAATCTTGTATTTGACCATGAAGATGAAATTCACTTTTATGGTCACAGTGGTTCCAACTACATATGTCATAAAGAAACCTATGGGCTTAAAATGAGTACTGCTGGTATCTTTAAACAAATGCAACTAATTGGCACAGGAATAGATGGTTCTGCTAAAGTAGAGATGATGCCTGAAGATACAGATTGGAGTGCATTAATTAATGCCAACGTATAGTTATAAATGTAATAAATGCAAACATGGATTTGAAGTGTTGCAGAAAATGAGTGAAGATCCTCTCGTTAATTGCCCAGAGTGTAAGGAAGACGAGCTCAAGAAGGTTATTCAAGTCAGTGGTGGATTCCAACTCAAGGGAAAGGGTTGGTTTAAGTCAGGCGGATATTAATTTCATTTATTTCGCGCAAAGGTGTTTACATTGCCCTTTTTATGTGTTATAATACATATATAAATTAATAAAAGAGTATGTATGAAGAACGGAATAATAGGCAGGCCTGTGGAAAACCCAGAAATGGGTGTAATACACATACCTTTAATGAACAAAGAAATGGTTGATTTAGCCCTTTCCAGAGATGATACTGCATGGGATACACTATGCGATATATTAGTGAAACATGGTTTCATGGACATCAGAGGAAATATGCACGTTGATTGGTTAATAATTGATGGCGTAAAAAGGGTATTTCACTAATGATTAGGAGTAACATGAAAGAAAATATAATATTAGTTGATTGTGATGGTGTCTTATGTGACTGGGAATACTCATTTACGCAGTGGATGCACCATCAAGACATTCCAACAAAGAACATTGGCGAGTATGACATTGCCAAGAGGTTTGGGTTAGTCAAAGGTGTGGCCAAGAGATTAGTCAGACAGTTTAATGAGTCTGCAGCGATTGCATTCTTGCCACCTTTAAGAGATGCAGTGTATTACATGAAACGACTTAATATGTTACATGGATACAGATTCCATTGTATTACATCATTAAGCAGTGATAAGTATGCACAAAGATTAAGGTATCAGAACCTAGACCTACTATTCGGTAGGGAGTTATGGGATGAAGTAATATGTCTACCATGTGGCGCTGATAAAGATGACGCATTAGAGCCTTACAGAGATACTGGTTGTTTCTGGGTTGAAGATAAAGTTGCCAACGCTGAGTTAGGTGTTGAATTAGGCCTTAACTCTATCCTTGTGGGTCATACACACAACGCAAGTTATAGTGGAGACATTCCAAGGTTCCACAGATGGAAAGAAATATACAAGCATATTACAGGAGAAATGTAATGCCTATTAAGTTTAAAGAGTCTGTAACAGACCGAAAAGGTAACACACAAAATTATTACATGCAATCAACACCCACTTCTGAATTAAAAGAAGCTATGGAAAACCGTAACGTCACACCAAAGCTCAAACAGAAGATCACTAATGAATTAGTGCGTAGAAGTTGTACCAAGAGCGTCAGGGAATAAAACATAAAAAAACCTTAGGATGAGTCTAAAAGTATTATAAATAACTCTATACACGAGGAATATGTAGAATGGCAGATAATCTTTTAGACTTTGACTTTGGTTTTACCGCAGTAGATGAAAATGAATTGGAAGTGGTTCAAAGAGCACAGTCCGATTTAACTGATCTAAATCATACCGCAGAAGATGCTGAAGAGAAATTAAACAAGCTATACAATGCTATATTACCTCTACTAAGTAATCTAAAGAAAAATCCCGAAAAGGAATATATACTTTGGCCCAATAGGGTAGAGAAGATAGACCAATTTGAGAATCTAATTACGGAGATAATTAAGTAATGGCACTTGTACCAGATGGACAGCAACTTGCGATCAATAATGCAGGTACCAATCCTACAATTACACAATCAAAGAAGTTAAGTGATACAACTATAACTGTTGGTAGCACGACTTTTAATACTCATCAGGCCTGGACTTATGGCCAAGGCTTTACGCTGTCATGGACTAGGTATATTAGAAACTTAACAGGTGGTACTGTTTATGGATATAGTCCTAACTTTCTCTATGGCCAGCTGATGGGGATCGTCCCAGATGCTGGAGTTAGTGCAGTAGGTGATGCATACAAAGCTATGTTATATTCAACCAATTCGTATAGTGTTGGAACCTCTGGTACAAGTAGCACACAATGGACTACACCATTCGTATATCCAACTCCCAGCCTCTTCCTGCAGAGCAATAGTTCGCCGTGGGGTATAACTACCAATGCCACTAGCGTGTCAACTCAATTCCCTGAAAGTACGCAGAATACTTACAGCTACCAGGCCCTAGTCAGCTTCAGGCAGGCCATGCAGTTTGGCAGCCCCTCGAACAGCATAGGCAGTTTTGGAAACTCAGGAATGAATGGCCAAAAGTTTACGTCAACTGATGGTACTAAGAAATGGTCAGTACTTCAATGCATTTGGGGTAAAAATACACAAACGACTGGGTCCTTTCCAAATATGAAAGGACCTTACTCAGGTTCACATGAAACTGGAAGTAATGCAGGTAATTTTGTATTCATGTATTTTGCAAACACTGATCCTGGCTACATCAATTATGCCGGGATGGCAGCTCTTGATGCTAGTGATTTCTTCTCTCACATAAAAATAAATGGCGGCACTACAGTATTAAGGTCACACTTGACTGGTCATACTCTCCCTGCAGGTCATAGTGCAATAGGTGGAATTCCAGCTATGATTGTAGGAGACCCGGCCGGGTTCGGCGAAGCAGGCGGTTACGGTTTTCTGTGGACTCAGCTCACTGATTCTCAGATTGACGCTCTTGGTACAACTTCTAGTGGTTCTGTAGACTTTGAAGTGTATGGCCCGCAAACAACTGCGACTTATAATAACGGACTTGCTGAAGAATTTGGCGTCAAAAGCGGCCACGGGTCAGTGACCTCACCCTTTGCTATAGCTATGTCACATTATGTTAAAGGCGACGGCAGCAATTTGGTCGGCCCATCTCATACCGCACCTGATATTAAATCAACAGATTCAAATGTTGCTATGAGTGACTATTATGATACTAAATATGAAGCACCATTTAGCGGCGTTAATGTAACTACTGGAGTTAACCAAGACTACTACCCTGGCTATGGAGCAGGAAAGGCTGGGTATTCAGCATATTATTTATATGCTGGTGGTTATGGAATCAGGCCTGCTTATGGTGGGTTTACTCCGGGTTCGCCTACAATTACAGGCAGCAACGGCGTAGTGCATGATATTATAGAAATAGCCCACACGTACTCAAACAATGGTACTGCATTAGAGTTCAGAGTCAGGCCTCAGTCAGGAAGTACTAGTAACTTAATGTTGAGCAGCCACTTCACTAGTGTAACTTGGAACAAGCCAGGCGTGGCAACTCCTCTTACTTTGACTCCATCATCAAGCGGTTTTTCTAGAACCACAGAGACGTCATCCCTAGCAACAGGCCATCTAGTACCGAATGTTCGATTCGCCTGGACGTTAACAGCAGGTTCAAATACAGCATTTAACACATGGCGCGGCGCTGGTGGTACTAGTTCAAACTTTAACATAGTAATTACAACTTAGGAGAACTCATGTTTTTTAACAATGATACAAAACTAGATCGCGAAGCGGTCTTTGAACAACTAAAGATAGACGAAGGGGTCAAATATGAAATATATAAAGACCATCTTGGGTATCCAACATTTGGTGTCGGCCACCTCGTACTTGAAACTGACCCCGAATATGGCCAACCAGACGGAACACCCATTACCGAAGAAAGAGTCTCAGACTGCTTTGATAAAGATCTCGACACCTCCATCTCCGAGTGTCACGCTTTATACGGCGAAGGGGACTTTGATGGATTACCCTCTGACGTCCAAGGTATACTTGTTAATATGATGTTTAATATGGGTCGTACTCGTCTGTCTAAATTCAAGAAGATGAATGGTGCATTATCAGAAGGTGATTGGAAAACAGCTGCAGTGGAGGGTCGGGATTCAAGGTGGTACAAACAAGTAACAAATCGGGCAGAGAGATTGATGTCAAGACTAGAGCAAGTATAGATACTATTCAAGTTAAAGATATATCGTACTTCCGAAGAAATCAAGAAAACTACTGCCCAGTAGTAACATTTGATGGGGTTACACCAAACCCCACTTATGCTTCTAAGCCCATAAGATACTAAGCCTAGTACACCAGCTTTATAAATAAGTATATGGGTGAAATATTTAAAATTATCGGCGAAGTCGGCGCACCCATAGCAGGTTCACTTGTTATGGGTTTTTTTATCTTTCTAGTTATTAAACAAATACTAGAGGGTATAGTCGATCAGATAAAAACTCTTACCATGTTCTGTAAGTCTCTTGAAAATAGAGCAAGAACAATGAGTAATGAGATAATTAAAATAGATCTGTTAGTGTCTAGTGCGCTGGATTTAAGGCCGGATACTGATAGAATTGCACGGGCAGAGAATTTCATAGAAGATGGAAAACTTGATGTAAGGAGAGACTAATGCCAGAAGTTGGACTCGCAGACTTAATAAGTCAACACGGATTTCCAATTGTTATGGCAGTTGGACTTGGTTACTTTATATACTATGTTTGGTGGTTTATTGGTGAACATATAGAGCCACAATTATCTCAGATGCACATAGCATTAATTAGAGTTATAGACCAGACTAGAATGTTGGATCAAGATATGATCAGACTACAACAGAAAGTCAATGTAGTGTTAGAGTACAGAGAAAGACAAAGAGCTAAGGAAAGGAAAGAATGATTAAAATTATTATACTAGGTGCGTTATTGTGTACAACAGCTGTTCATGCAGATATCGTACACAAATTTAAAAATCCTTCGTTCAGCGGCCAGGGTACTGGTGCACATTACTTAACAATTGAAAATCAAGAGAGTAGTAGAAAGAAGGCTATAGAGGATGCTCTAGAAGCCGCTGAAAATGCTGCGGCCAGAGAAGCAGACAATACAACAATGGCCAAGTTCATAAGAAATTTAGAGAGCAGAATATATGCTCAGATGTCTAAACAATTAGTGGAATCTATGTTCTCTAATGATAGTGCATCAGCTTATGGATCGTTTGCCCTAGAGGGTAACATAGTAACTTGGGAAGTTATCACAGCTGAGGACGGCAGTGAATGGATTAAATTGACTATCGTAGATTCCGATGGGACAGAAACTATAATAGAGATACCAGTCGGTACGGGGAACTATGCTCAAGATATTGACGGTTAGTGCACTAATTGCACTGCTGAGTGGATGCGCAGGATTTCCACAGTGGTCTGATACGCCACAGAAATGTGCTAGTGATAAACCCTATGTATGGGATCAATTTAAAACACGTAAGTATATATGTGTTGATAGTGCAGAACCAGTAAGGTTACCATCGTTTATTGATCTGATGAAGTTGCCAGCTGCTAAGGAAAAACCTGTTGTTGCAGTATATGACTTTAAAGATAAAACAGGACAGAGAAAGAGCAGAGAAGGACTTGCAGATTTCTCTACTGCCGTGACACAAGGCGGCACTGAAATGATTATTGATGCTCTGAAAACGGCCGGGGGTGGTACGTGGTTCAGGGTAGTAGAAAGACAAGCCATAGATAATCTTGTAAGGGAAAGACAGATTATCAGAAGTGCAAGGAGTGAATTTGCATCTGATGGAACTAAATCAAAACCCCTAAATCCACTACTGTTTGCAGGGATGCTGATAGAAGGTGGTATTATAGGTTATGATACTAATATTGAGACTGGAGGCCGTGGGGCCCGAACTCTTGGTATTGGTTATGCAAAGCAATATCGTAAAGATGTTGTTACTGTTTCAGTTAGGGCCGTATCGGTACTAACTGGTGAAGTATTGTTGAACGTCCAGGCAAGAAAGACTATATTAAGTTATGGTAGTTCTGGTGATGTGTTTAGGTTCATAGAACAAGGAACGCAGTTAATAGAGTATGAGGACGGAGTGGGTAATAATGAGTCAGTGACATATGCAGTGCGAACGGCTATTGAAGCCGCAGTGCTAGAATTAATATACCAAGGGCACGATAGAGGCTTTTGGATCATTGAGGATGATCATCGTCACCCCCATCAAGGAGATGGAAAAAACGAGAGACATGCTCTAACGGGAGAAAATAAGGAAAATGAATAAACTAAATAGTTTAATCGTAGGGTTACTTTCGGTACCATCTTTTGTCTTAGCACAAGCTAATGCCGATGATAATGAAATTAAAATTACACAACAGGGTGATACACTTGCCCTATATGTAGACCAAATAGGTTTTGGTAATAAGATAGGCGGCGATGACTTTACACAAGGTACTGCTACTGCTATGTCTATTACTGGTTCCAATTTAGTCTTTGACATGGACTTCATCGGTAACCAGAACGTATTGTTCGGCCCTGTAGTATCGAATAATAGTGTGTACACTCTTACGTACACAGGCGACTTAAACACTATTGATTGGGATATAGGTAACATTGGTAGTTCGGATGATAGTGATATAAACTTTAATGTCTCTGGTGATAATAATACATTCGATTTAGATCAAGCAAACACTACTACTGCTGAAAGACTTGATGCAGACTTAGTACTAATAGGATCATATAACGTCTTTGATTCAGATTGGGAAAGTAGTGATAATGTTTGGACACTAGATGTTACAGGTAGTTCAAATAATATTAATACACTACAGAATGATGGATCTCACACGTTGGACTTTACATTAGAAGGTGACGGTAGTGATGTTGATATTAATCAGATATCAGGTACTTGCCCAATAACAGGTATGAGTTGTAATGGAGTCATAACACTGGACATAACATCAGACAATGCAATTATTCAACTTAACCAAAAAGATTCAGGCAGCGACATTTAGTCTATTACTCCTAACTGGGGTTAGTGAGACTAGCCCCATTGGTGATGTAAGAGAGGTCACGGGCAACACAAGCATACTACGTGATAAAGAATCAACAGATGTATCTGCAGGACAAAGCATAGAACTTTATGACCAAGCCCAGACAGGGAAAGGTCGAATGTTAATAGAGTTCTTGGATAAAGCTGAACTTCAACTCAAAGAACACTCCCTCGTACTTATTGATGAGATATATTACGATCCTGATCCGGCGTTGTCAAAGATGTCATTAAAGATGGTAATGGGTACTGCTAGATTCGCATCTGGTAGACTAGGACTTGTTAATAAAGCCAACATAGACATAAAAACACCTACAGCTACAATAGCAGTAAGAGGAACAGACTTCACTACTACCATAGATGAATTAGGTAGGTCTCTTATTATACTATTGCCAGACTCGGATGGTAACCCTTCTGGTGAAATCATAGTCACTAACGAAGGTGGATCTGTTACTCTTAATGAAGCATATGCAGCCACATTAGTTGCGTCTACAGATACTGCACCAACACAATCAACTACTATCATTGGTATCACACCATTGTTAATTGATAACATGTTCATAGTAAATCCCCCTACAGAAATAAGACAACGTATGGAAGAAGACCTACGTGCAGAACAAAATGCGGATAGTGGCTTATTAGATGTTGATTATTTAGAGTTTACCGAGTTAGAGGATGATGCATTAGAAGATGATTTCTTAGCAGATGAGACAAGTGAACTAGATATAGATGAATTGGACGTAGAGTTCTTAATAGATGTTCTTGCGTCTACAGACTCTGCAGACTTATCTGATACCCTTGGTGAGTTTAATATAAAAGGAGCTAGAAGAGGTAAGAATGATGAGTCACAATATAATATGTATCTAAGAGATGGTAACTTAGTTCTATCCCGAGCAGTAAATGGTAGTATAGAAGTACAAATTTCCGCAGGAGGTAACTTCACATTAGATACAACGACACCCACATGGTCAGGAATCATAACGGGCAACGAATCTGAAGACATTGTTATAGTCATTAACCAAAAATAGAGTATATAAATATCATGATGAACATATTAAATAGATTGCAGGAAATCTCAATACGCCTTCTCATATACTTCGGCCTTATGATGTGGCCAACGCTACTAATAATTTGCATAGTACACGAAGTAAATGCCGATGATAACATAATTCATATAGAGCAGACAGGGGATAACTTTAACTTAGACATAGAACAGATAGGCTATAGTAATATAGTAGAAATGTATAATAGTTACTATGTAGATTCTAATAATAATGTATGGTATATGACTGGAATGATTAATGGTAGTAGTAATACAGTTAATATAGAACAGAACCGTGTAGCAGGTATTAAAGAGAATGTCGTTAGTATAGGTGCAGTAGAGGGATATGGTAATGCGTTACATATAAAACAGGGGTACGCTCAAAACGGGAACACGTGGGCGAACGCGCACGGAGGTAACTTCATGGGAATAGCCATAGGTGGAGACAATAATACGGTACATCATACGCAGAGTGCAGGTAAAATCAGTGATCTAACCGAGGGGCATGAGAGCTATATCCATATAGGCAGTAATGATAACTATGTGGTAGTAGATCAACACGAAGGGGGTTCACAGTTCTTAGAGGTTAACATTTTATCCGATGATAATACAGTAGAGGTTACACAGAAGGGAACAGGAAGTCATACTGCTGCCATTCAGTTGGATGGTCTATATGGTACCGATATATCATTAACGCAAGACAGTCAAGTCAATCAGGGTTACACTATACAGCAGTACTGCATGACAGTAGATGGTTGTGCAGTGACAGTAGTACAGAACTAATATGAAATACATTACCTCTATGTGGACAACACTGTTCATTGTCCTATTGTGTACTACTATACGGATATATGATCCTACCTTTCTGCAACAATTAAGACTCACTGTCTTTGATCAATACATTACTACTATAGAAGAAACCCATTCGGATACTATAGTCCTTTTAAACATATCAGAAGATACATTAGGTATCCATGGGCAATATCCCTTTCCGAGGAGTACATACGCATCCCTTATAAGTGAATTGAGAGAGGCTAATGCAGGTATGATTGGCTTTACTATTATGTTCCCTGAGGATGATAGGTTTGGGGGTGATGAAGTGTTTGCCTCTTGGATCAATGATAATGGTGTTATACTAGCACAAGATGCTGATCCTAGGGGAAGAAGTGATGCTGCTCCCTATGTAGGTAGTGCAGTGTTTGGTACAGGTGATCCATTAGACTGGGTGGTAAGGTATAAGGGGTTAGTTACTAATATACCTTTAATAGAGTATGGTGCGTGGGGTCATGGGTTAATTAATGCCATGCCAGAGATAGATGGAGTTGCTAGACGGATACCTCTCTTGAGTCAGATTAATAAAGTGTTGTATCCTGCATTTAGTTTAGAGACTATAAGGGTTATGCAAGACAAGCCGTCCTATACTATAAAGGTTAATGATACTGGCATAGAAGAGATTATATTGAGGCCCTATAGGATACCGACTGATGTGAATGGATCTATATGGTTAAACCCTAATATAACCTTTACGGAAATAAACTACGGGACCACTTCTTTAGGTAATCTGGAAGGCAAGACTGTCCTAATAGGGTTGACTGCTTCTGGTCTAGCGGCACAGATAACAACTCCTGCAGGTCTACGGTCTGCACATCATCTACAGGCATCTGCAATTCAGACCATAGTTGATGGTACTCAGATAACGAGACCTTTGTGGGCCGATATACTAGAGATAGTGACTTTAGTAATGGGATCGTTGGTGATTGTATTGTCTGTATACTACATGCCGATATGGGCGTCAGGGGCCACATTTATTCTAGTCTCCATAGGTGTTGTTGGTAGTTATATTTATACATGGCAAGTGAATAGCATACTATTGTCTCCCCTTAGTACTATAGTAGTGTATGTTGTTGCGTTTAGTAGTGCAGCATATAATTCATTCTATAAGGAGTTTGTATTAAGGCAGCAGATCAAGAAACAGTTTGAGACATATTTGGATCCAAGACAAGTCTACCTACTACAGAAGAATCCAGAACTGTTAAAGCTTGGGGGTGAAAGGCGAGAGATGACCTTCTTGTTTATGGACATATGTGGCTTCACCCCCGTGTCCGAACACTATAAGAATAATGATGATCCAGAAGGGTTAGTGTTATTGATTAATGATTTCCTAGGTGCCATGACAAAGATCATACTAGACAATGGTGGCACTATAGATAAGTATATGGGTGATTGTATTATGGCATTCTGGAACGCACCACTAGACTGTCCTAACCATGCAGATATGGCCGTTAAGTCGGCAATAGAAATAGAGGCAAAGACTGATGAGCTACGAGAGAAATACCAGAGAGAAGGACTACCACCGATTAACGTGGGAACTGGTATTAATACTGGAGATTGTATTGTTGGCAACATGGGTAGTAGTTCTAGGTTCGACTATTCAGTTATCGGAGATGCCGTCAACCTTGCCGCAAGACTTGAAGCAACAGCTGCCAGAGGAGAGTATAAAGAATACGCCACAATCATCTCTAGCTTCACCGTGGATCAACTTACAGACTTTGCACCGAGACCGATAGGAAGCATAAAGGTCAAGGGTAAGGAAGAACTGATAGACATCTACGCACCTTAATCCCACTACCTTGGGACCGACCTGAGTATGTCATTAAACTACTCCCCTCTTATAACCAAATGTACTCCCCTTATTCCAAAATGATATAAGAAATGCTATAATAAGTGTTGACAGCTCTTGTGCATATGATATAATATACACATATTAACCAATAAGAGAAATGAAACATGACACTATATGAAATGACTGATCAAAACTTTGATAACTACCAAGAGTTTATTATGGACAATGGACATCCTTGGGAAGTAACTATCACCAATGGAGACTCTCTATTGGAAGCGGCAGAGAATTCATATCTGTTAACAGAGTTCATTCAGTCACCTAAATTCGTTGCTTAAGAGATAACACTATGGCTTACTATACACGTGCAGAGAAACAGATCGGTAACTTCATTGAAGAAGACTTCGGTAACAACTTTGAATACAGTCTTAATGAAACCGGTATGTTCCCAGAATACCCCCATATAGTATGGGTCGGATCAATAGGTGATCAGGGATTCAGGTTTGCTAAGGTGAAGAAGACTGTGGCATATATCTTGACCGATGAGGATATGGTGGAAAGATGGTACTTAAAGAAGAATGATTCCTATACCCTTGCTGCATAGACTGTATCAAGCTCATGAATAGTGTGTATAATGTAAATAAACTGTACATATGTGTCGGATAGTGTTATAATATACATATAAATTAATGAAAGAAGAAGAGAATATTATGGATCGGATCACTATGAAGAAGAAGGAAGGCCTAGGGTTCTTTGATACCAAGCCCACATATAGTGATTGGAGAATGATTGGTTCCTTCTCTAAGCTACAGGTTTGGGTAGATGATTCCATGGATGAATCTCTTTGGATTGAAGTGGTCGACACTAGTGTTGTTCATGGCCGTAGTCCTCAGAGAGTTAAGAGAGTCCTAGAGATTCAACTATCCATAACAGAGTTTAAGGCCTTTCATATAGATATGACACGACTTGATCATAGATATGCAGGAAAGGGTATTGCTGCTAAGGCATACCGATATATCATTAAGAAGTTAGGGATCACATTACAGGCTGGATCTGCCCAATCAAAGGGTGGTCGTAAAGTTTGGTTTGATCTTGCACAGATTAATGACCTGAATGTCTATACCAAGTCAAAGTACAGTAAAGAGTATGTTGTTGGTATAGATACAGAAGAACGTGAAGTATGGCATCCTGCCAAAGAAATATATGATGGAGACAAAGAAATGTATGTCTTCGCCGCTACTGCATAAAGGGATAGTAATATGGAAGTCACATTAAGTTTAACTGATGAGAGTGTAGATACTATAGTGCGTAATGCTATGCATGAACAGATAGAGCACTTCCAAGAGGAGTATCAGATTATCACTAGGAAGGATCAAGAATATATTGATGCGTTTGAAAAGGTGCTAGATTTCTACAGTCTGGAGTACTATAACTCATGAAGACCATATTGATTAAAAGAGTACAGGGTAACCAATCGAAGTGGTATTCTGGTCTAGTAGGCTTAGAGGTTCCTTATATAAGAACAGTTCAGTCTACAGAGGGTACTATTGAATATGAATCAAAGCAATGGACGGAAGGTAAGACACGTTATATCTCTATGACTGATGGTGAAATTATAACTAGGAAGGATAAGGATTGTGCGTAATAGGGGACAGAAGCCTCAAAAGTCTAAGGGTTATAAGGGTAACCCTGTTGCTAAGAACATGGAGAAGTTTAACCGGCCTAATACTCATGTGGATAAGAAGAAAGAGTATAAGAATAGAGGCTATGAGAGCATTGATGAGTTATATAAGGCTGATGAATAGTGGGTATAAGGTAAATAAACTGTACACCACCCCCATATAGTGTTATAATGGTACCATAAATTAATCAAGAGAGAAATATATTATGAATAAGACACTAATCAACCAAGTCAATGCTATCACTACTCATTCAGAACTAAGGGCCCTTATTGTACTTGTTAATGCTAAGAAGAAAGACTTGCAGCAAGAAACCAAGAGTCAGTTTAGTGTAGGTGATTCAGTATACTTCTTGGACCGTGGCATGAAAGTTACCGGTAGGATCATAAAGATAATGCCAAAGAACATCAAGGTCCTTACAGAGAATAATAGTTGGAAAGTGTCTCCTTCTCTACTAAGGGCAGCATAATATGACTGTATCTTACTTAAAAGAGATTACTGACTGGGCCGATAATGGTGCTACACCTAACCACACCTATATAGTTAATGAACAAGGACAACTTGCAGGTTATGTTAAGACCGGAACTAAGGATGAAATCTGGTTTAAGAAGCCTATGAAGCAGTTCAGTAAGTCACGACGCCGTTTTATTAAACTCAAGAGATAGAGCATTATGCCACATCTAGTTTTGCATGGTCAGATAGCCCAGAAGAAAAAGATTAAACTGTACGTAAGGAAGCTAGAGATAGCCCTTGGTATTAACCGTATGTGGTCTAAAATCATATTACTGAATTTCCGTAAAGAGATACACGGTCTGTATGGTAATTGTTGGGGTGACGAGAAAGAGGGTTATGTGGAGATCAACATAGCCAAGACTCTCTATGGGGAACCGATACCCTTTGAGGAGATTATGTCTACCCTGGCTCATGAAATGGTGCATGCTAAACAATACTTCAGGAAAGAGCTTACTGGTTATGGTGAGACTACTTGGAAGGGTCGTAATGCGGCCGGATACAAATATGAGAATCAACCATGGGAAAAACAAGCACATAGACTAGAACCTATACTACATCAGATTTGGTTCGGACTATAAAGCTTATGAATACCCGGTATAAGGTAAAAGAATTGTACAGTCCGACTATAGTGTGTTATAATACATATATAAAGTGAATTAAGGAATTATTATTATGAGAGAACAAGTGATCAGCATATCCAACCCTAAAGTAATGCAGAGTGCCGCAGGATACTACATCGGTACTACATGTGATACTAAAATGATCTATGACAATGGCATGTACGACATTATGGCTAATGCTCCATATGATCGTGAGAGTAATTACTTTGCCACGGAAGCAGAGGCTGAATTATATCTCTCGGTAACTGCATAATGCCCGTTAAGAAAAAAATCGCTAGATCCTCATATACACTCGACTGGTATTTAAAATGGGTGGCATCTACTTTTGTTTTACTTGCCATGTCCATGAGAGGTGTGGAAGGAATGGAAACATATGATCTGGCACTCTCTACTGTCGGTATATGTTTGTGGTTATGTGTCTCTATTATCTGGCAAGACCGTGCGTTGATACTATTGAATGGCGTAGGTCTTATGTTTCTATTAAACAACTTATTTAAATTAATTGCATAAAAAGGTTTACATTGCTGCTTTTATGTGTTATAATACTCTTATACAAAATTATTTAAAAGGATTACATTATGTCTACTAACTCATTTGACCTTGTTATGGCCGAACTAAAAGATATGAAAAAGAAAATGGATGCAGACAAACGTGCTATGAAGGCCGCTGCAGTACAGAAAAGAAAGGATGCCCGACTTGTTGCTAAAGAACATAATCGGTTAACCAAGTCAGTAAAGAAGGCTGGCCATCAAGCTCCATCATCACTAGATTGTAACAGTGTGAAGAATATGTACTACTCTGATAGGGATACTCAGGCATTCATTGCCGGTTCTTCATTGATGGATTCATATAACTCCGTAAAGTCAGACTGGGATTAATAATCTATGACAGAGTATACTAAAGAAGTCCAATCCATTATGCGTAAACAGGCAGTAGAAACCTGGGCAGCACAATGCCAATACATTCTAGGGGAGAAGGGATACATCGAGAAGGCTTATAATAGCGGCCTGATTACTCGTGAGTATCGTGATGGTCGTGTAGAAACTATTGAAGAGTCTAGGCCTATGGCAACTCTATTACTGGAAGCCCCTAATAATATATTATGAACTATATCGGATCTATAAGATATGACCAACATGGTCGCAAGAGAAAAACTAAGGCGATGTCAGTTAAAAAACCGTTGCAGTTTAAACCTACCGGCAATCATGTTTGGGCACCAGATATAGTTCGTAGGGTTACTAAGGAATATCCGTCGGCTCCTATGACAGCTTGTACTAATACTCATAAAGATGATTCATGGAAGCTTGAGGCCTCAAAGAACTTTACTGTTGCACCGGCATATAATAAAGGTGCGTACCAAGTAATACCAAAGGCTGATTTGAAACACATTGGGAGATAAATACTTATGGAAATATTATATACTATAATCGAATGCATTATGGCTTTGGTATTAATACTCATTGGGGTCATCTTTATTTACATGAGTGATCACATAATTCAAGAAGAGAAGCAGGGTAAAAGACTACCACTGTTTTGGGAGAAAAAAGATGGCAAATGATACACATATAGAACACATGAGGCTACAGGGTTTACCTACAGATGTAGTACTAATGAGTGCACACATGAGGTTACCTAAGGCGGCTCAGGTGTTAAAAAAAGCGGATGAAGATACCTACGGAATCAGAACTGTCTTCGAAGGCCGTACGCTAGGTATAGAGTGGTTTGAAGGTAAGACAGAATCGTGGGTAGATGATGCCGCAGAAGATTGGGTATTAAATAACACTGAAATAACAATTGATTAAAATACCTCTTTACTTTTGTTTAGTTATGTGTTATAATAACCACATTATACAGTAAAGAAGGGAGATAATATTATGGCAACAGTATCAGAAATAGCGGCTAAGAATAACGCCAAACGTGCAAAGATGAGGTCAAGTAGGCAGTCTATTGACTCGATCAAGATGGGTGCTGAACCTTTCTTTGAAGATGGTGAATCTGCCAAACTAGGTGAGTCAGAGGCCAGGTCTACTTGGAGTAAAGCAGCTCAGTGGTATAACTACTTTTATAAACTGAAAGAATTTATGCCCTATATCTACCAGTATGCCGAAGAAGAAATGAAGCTTGATAAAGATCAAATGAAAGCTTTAAAGGCAGTAGATGATTGGAGACTTTGTTATGGAGCTAGTACAGTTACCCGTCTTCATTATCGTGGTTGGGTTCATACTCCAGAACAATATGCAAAGGTTGAAAAGCATATTACTGATATGATACCACTAGGTGTAGAAAAGCTATCAGAGAAGGTAGATGATGTAAAGAATGCTCCACCTGTTATCTCTATAGCTGAAAGAACCAGAATGAAAATGATGGATACAATCTATGCCGCATGGGATGACGAGATTGTGGAAGGTTGGTCTGACAAAGATTATAAGAGATCACTTGATGTATATGCTCTCTTTAAAGAACACGACCTTAAGGGTAATGCAGTCGCACCATTCCTAAGAATCGTTCAACAGCACTATGATGAAATCAAAGATGCACTAGACAAGACCTGTGAACAATGTGTAGAGGCATATCAACATGTTACTCCAGCCAATAAGCGCAGAATGCTGAAACAGATGGATGCGATCTTTGCAGACTTGGAGAAGGTAAAATTATCGTTTAAGGCAAACAAGACTGTCCGTATATCGAAAAGGAAGTCAACTGATGTACAAGTCAAGAACCTTAAATACAAGACCGAGGATAGAGAGTTTAAGATTACGTCAGTTAATCCAGTTACTATTCCCGGCAAAGAAACTCTATTCGTGTTTAATACCAAGAGTAGAATATTATACCAGTATGTTACAACTGCGACTGCTGGTTTTGAAATAGGTGGAACGTCTATTAAAAACTTTGAACCTGGTCTATCTAAATGCACTAGGTTGAGAAAGCCCGATGATGTTCTACCTCTTATATTAACTAAGACACTCAAACAAATCGAGTCGCAGGTGTGGAAAACAGTCACAACAAAAATTAATCCGTGTAACGGGAGGATTAATGCAGACTGTGTGTTACTGAGAATACTATGACAGATGAAATTGTACTAGAACATAAAATAATGACCAAGAAAAGATTTTCTATGGCAGTGGAGGAACTAGTGGCAAAACAACCTCGGCAGACAATGTCTTATATTGATGCAGCTGTATTTATTATAGAGCAACGAGGTATGGAATATTCTAACCTTAAGAGATTACTAAGTGATTCCCTTTTGGCTAAGATAGAAAATGAAGCACAACAATTGAATTTAATTAAACTAAAAGGTGGCAATTCGCTACCACTATAAACTGGAGAATATTATGAGCAACGTTATCATCCCATCAAGTCCTGAAGACATCAAACGCATCAAAGGCTGTATTGAAGAGATCAGTAATGCGATGACACTAATGTCTGCACAACGTGACTTTATTAAAGAGGCTATTAACCTTTGTGCAGAAGATGTAGAAATTGATAAGAAGTATTTAAAGAAGATGGCAACAATCTATCACAAGCAGAACCTTAATGAAGTGATGGGTGAAGTTGAAGATCTAGAAGCCCTCTATGAAACTGTGATGGCTTAATCATGGCTGATCCGTTTGAATCTTATAAATTATATAACTCTCTTAAGCTCCATTTTGAAACAGATGGTTATGATGCTTTTAAATATAATTTTAAGAGTAACGTGAAGTCATCTTCATTTTTAAAACGGAAAGACAAGTACTTCTTTGCTAAGGTCGCAAGACATTACGAGAAGGATATGATGGGATACTATGTGGCGAACTTTAAACAGGGAGTCTCATATGTAGGTGAAATGATCAACGAGGTCGGTGAGGATAACTATAAGAATCATAAGAGAATTATAGAGAGTATTCACCGAGTGTTTTCAGTTGATATAAATATACTGAATGAACAGAACTTGGCCTTTGATGAACTCTTTGAGTCTGTCGAGGGTCAACACCCCCTGGTCATTCAGTTATGGATGCAAGAAGAAATCAGTTTAGAGACTGTGGTCATTCTTAATTCCATATTGGGGTTTGTGCCTCGTGAATCGGTTAAGATAACAGACACTCTTATGTGGCCTGATGTTAAAAAGCGGATCATAAAGTACACACCCTTTGTAAACTTTGATGTTAATAAATGTAAAATTTTATTGCAAAAAGGGTTTACAAAGTAGTGATAATGTGTTATAATATACACTATTATTATGTGAAAGTGAAATACAATAGAAATGGGGAAACCCATAATACAATGCAATATAACGGAGAAAACAAAATATGTCATTTGCAAACCTAAAGAGCTCACGAGGCTCGTCAATCGACAAACTCGTAAAAGCTGCAGAAGCAGTATCAACTAATGCAGAAACAAAGTCCTATGGTGATGATCGTTTCTGGAAACCAACCCGAGATAAAGCTGGTAACGGTTATGCCGTAGTCAGATTCTTACCCTGTCAGGAAGGCGAAGACCTACCTTGGATTAGATATTGGGATCACGGATTCAAAGGTCCTGGTGGCTTGTGGTACATTGAAAACAGTCTTACCTCTATCGGTCAACCAGATCCGGTATCAGAAGCTAATACTATTCTATGGAATACTGGACGTGATGAAGATAAGCAAACAGTAAGGGATCGTAAACGTAGACTACATTATGTGTCTAATGTTTTAGTGGTATCAGATACTGCCAATCCTCAGAATGAAGGGAAAGTAATGCTGTATAAATTCGGCAAGAAAATCTTTGATAAAGTGATGGAGTCTATGCAGCCTGCATTTGAAGACGAAACACCTATCAACCCTTATGACTTCTGGGAAGGTGCAGACTTTAAAATCAAAGTCCGTAAGGTAGAAGGTTGGGTTAACTATGATAAGTCAGAGTTTGCTCCACAAAGTGCACTATATGAGGGTGACGAGGAACGTTTGGAAAATGTGTATAGTAAACTACATCCATTACAAGACTTCCTTGATCCTAAGAACTACAAGTCTTATGATGAACTTAAAGCTAAGATGAATAAGGTTCTTGGTGTTGATGCTGGACATGCCCCTATGGCAGCTCCTGTATCGGCTCCTGTCATGGAAGCACCATCACATCAAGCTGCATATGCAAGTCAGGCTAGTCCTGAACCTGCCGCTAGTGCTGATGAAGATGATACACTGTCTTACTTTGCAAAACTTGCACAAGATAGTTAAACACCGTGGTAAAACCTACGGGACAATAAGAAGTATGGACTTTGCGTCTAACATTGGAACCATGCCATAAAAGTGTTAAAACTTTAAGGACCCTTAACGGGGTCCTTTTTTTTATCTAGCAAATGATCCGAAACCGAAGTGTAAGAAATCAGAAGTCCTTGATGGACGGTGGCCGTTAACAACAGTAGTACTTGAATTGCCGCTATTGGATGTGTTAGATGATTGCACCTGGGTTACAACGTTGTTCTCTGTACCTGATGCCTTACTATTAAGTGAATTCTCTGCAGACATATCAGATAACTGAGTACCAGTTTGAATGTCAGGCAACTCCATCGATGCCATATCAGGCATTACCGGTACTGCAATACCTTCTGGTTCTGCTCCACCCATTGCGGCCTTTTCGGCTTCTTCAATCTTGGCCTGTTCTGCCTTAGCTTCTAGTTCAATCTTTTTGTTTTTGGCATTGTCTGTAGACATCTTAGGTATTTCTGGCAGATCAATTTCCATGCCGAGGAACTTACCAAATTTCTCTACGAGCCCTAATACCAAGTTGACTATAGAACCTATCATATTAACAACGTATCCGAACGCATCTTGTAGATGAGAAATTCCTAATTGCATAACATCAAAGATAGAAGTGAATCCCATAGCTTCTCTAATTTGTTCCATTGCAAGGTACATGAGTCCAAACAATGCAGCGACTGCAAGAATAGGTAATAAGATAGGTGCCATTGCAATTAGAATGGGAACAATTGCTGCCATCATACCAGCCAACGAAGCAAGCATAGCAGGTACAAACGATGCCAACATAAACAATCTGAATACTTGGAATCCCTTTTGAAGAAATTGGAATGCCTTCATAAATGCACCACCAACAGAGGACATCATACTCGACAGACTACCCATAATAGTTGGAACAAAGGATGTTAACATAAATACACGGAACGCTTTAAATCCAGCAACTAAAGCACGGATAGGCTTCATTAGTGTACTACCTAAAGCTTTCATCTTCTCGCCTAGAGAGAATAACATATCCTTAACAAAGGTTCCTTTCATAAATGTAGAGAATGTTTTAAACGCAAGTCCAACTTTTCGTATTGCCCTTAATACCTTTCCTGCATTCATTACCATGGCACCTAATAGGATACCACTGATTGCTCCCATGTTGTCTTTCAGTATACTAGCAGCACCTGCAAAGTCCCCTGCAAAGACTTTCTCTACCACATGAACCATGTCTCGGACAAATCCGATTACAGCTTTAATTCCCTTTGCAAAGGCCTTTGGGTTTAATAACAGTGTTGCCAAACCAGCAATGCCCGCAAGGAAACCACCTGTTTCTTTCACCTTACCTAAACCTTTCTCGAATGATGTAGACATCTTTAATAGCAGAGAATTAGCTTCTTCTTGTTTCTTTAAAGCTTCTCTTTTATCTTCTTCGGATGTTACGCCCTCTTTCAGCACATCTAGCTGATCTTGTGTAGCATCTAATAACTCTTGGTTATAAGGGAGACCTTGTTCCTGTAAAGAAACCTGTTCTTGCATCACAGCGTTCAAGTTATTAAACTGTTCGCGTAATTGAGCTGTCTGTTCTGTAGAATTTATTCCCATAAACCCTTCAAGACCTTTGAGAGATTTCTCAACGTCTACAGTAGCAGATACCTGTTCAGTGACATTCTTTGACTGTGACTTCATTGTATCAACTAGTTCAGATAAACTCTTTGACTGCTTTACAGTTTCTTTTATTTGCTTTCCACCAAAACCTGCTTCCATCTGCTTCATAGTCAGTGGTGGTTTTTGTCCCTTATTTTTCTCGGCCATTAGTGTCTACCTATTTTTTACTCATTGCTTGTGAAGTAAAGAATGCAGCAACTATGCCCGCAACAGCCACAAAATATGTTGGGGCCATACTACCTAAGGTCTTCATTGCTTCTTCCATTCCAGCGAGTGATGCTAGTACAACAGCAAAAGGATATAACAATAATCCAAATAACGCAAACCAAGTCATGTTGCGCTGTGCATCACGCATGGCATCTGCATCTTCAAGTTCCTTACGTTTAAACTCAAGGTACATTGCTTCTTCTGCTTTAGTTACTTTACCATCACCGTTTGTATCAGCTGGGTGATGGGGTTTTATTTCTTCTGTCATCTTTTCTGTTTCCTGTTTTGTTCTGCAACTCTTTCGTTTTCTTCTTTGATCCACTGTTGGAGTAGAGCAACATAAATCTCCCTTTCCCATGGTATCATATTTTCTAATTCACTTAAACTATACTTGTGATGTTGCATCATCGCGAAGTTAGTTTTGAAATAGTTTACAAGAGTTTCATGGGAAAGGCCTAGGTAAAAAAACTAGATAGACCTCTCAGCTCTAAACTCTGTTCTGATCCACATGATATACAGTTAAATTCAATAGTATGTTCCAACGTGGGTAGACTACCGAAGAACTCTGTTATCTTGCCAAACTGTTGTGAATTCAAGCCGTCAATAAAGTCTCGCATTTCTTTTTCTGTCTGACTCTCAGAATCCCACACAGTATCATTATCAAAAATATTCTCTATACAAGAGATGATCATCTTGTAAGTCATATCCATTTGTTTCTCTGGTTTAGTCTTGTCTGGATCAAAGTCCAAAGATGCAACTAAATCGACAGATGGATATTTAAATGATACACCAACAGTATCTGTTAACATGATATGAGTCTGTTCTGGCATATCACTCATTTTAATTTCATCGAGGTTAACCTCAACTGGAGTTTTAGCAGTACAAGCACCACACTTTAAATTAACTTCAGCCTTTTCACCAACTGACTTTGCTCTTAGTCTTAGGAATAATTCCTCTAAGTCAAAGCTTGTTAATTTACTTACATTAACTTCATCAAAGATACAAGCATTTAGAATGTCCTTTAATGCTTTCATCATCATCTTATTATCTTTTGATTCCATGGCAACCATTAATATTTTTTCTTCCTTAACTAAGAAAGGTCTAAATTCAATTGTCTGCCCGGTACTTGGAATCGTTGCTTCATACCTTGAGCTGTTTAAAATCGGCAATGCCATAATGTTCTTCTCCTAACATCTTCATGTTATTATATTATAAAATAGATCCAGGTATTGCGGCTCTTAATGCAGATGCCGTAGAACTTAATGGACCTTCTACTACATATTTATCATATGCAAAAGTGACTGTACAGCGGAGGTATTCGCCGTCTGTATTATTCAATGCAATGACAGATATTTCAGTCGGATATGCCTTTTCTAATTTTACACCATACGTTGGAATGTTTCTTGAATCCAAAGTTTGTATTACAATATCGGTTGAATAATCGTCCTTGTACCCTAGGTTGTAGGAATCCATATCTATGATAGATGATGTCCAATTATCAAACATAGACTTGATGTACATATCACTGGTTAATATGAACGTCATGTTCACGTCACCATCTATGTTTGTGTATGGAAACTTATTACTTTGCTTATCTGCAGAGTAATCAAGAGTAGAAATACTGCGAGAGGGTAACATCACCTGTTCGCATAGTAATGATATATCCCTAGGGTCATTGATTAGATTTTTAATACTGAGGCCTTTGCCAGAAGCAAGATTGCCAACCAGTGTCTCAGGACTTAAATTTAACAGCGACTGTGTTGGGGGAGTAAAGATTACTTGGAACCTATTTGCCTTGGCAAGTCCACCCTTTTTTGCTATGGTTGATTTTAGAGCATCTATATTCATTGTTGTCTCGCGATCTTGAGTGAGTCTTTCCATACATTCTGCTTACCAGATTTCTTAAACTGCTCTGTTGGTAAGAAGACTGCGATTTCCCATTCGGTCATTGGAACACGTACCATTCTTGATTGTATCTGACTAGTCAAATATGTCTTAAAGCATGGCCTGAATTCTTTATATTTTCTGGTCGACTGTAATAAGTCATACCGTAGCTTAGTTAATCTACTGTTGTTACCTATCTTACTCGGTGCTAATTTCATTAGCTCATCGAGGAACTTTGCACGTATAGATGGTTCAAGATAGTGTAGGTTTAATCCTTGGAATCCACCTTTGACTGGTGCCAACATAATGGTCAAGGGAAACCTATCATAATATGGTAATGTTTTCTTATGCTTTGGATCATAGAAATACATATACATACTTCCCATAATCTCTTTTGATGTGGGATCCAATGCATCATCTTTCAATAGAGCATTACGTGAGGGCATTTTCAACTGCTGTACATTCTTCTCGAACCATTTACGAGATGATTTTGTACGTGCAGTAACTCCTGCCCTGAATGCGTTTGCTTGTAATGTGTCGAATAAACTCTTAGCCATAGTATTATTTATATTAACCTTTCAGCAGTTTGATACCTAAATTCTTTAAAGTATCTTCGGTCCATATTTGGAATTTCCAGCCTTTGTGATTAGCATATTGATTAGCAGCCTCCCACTTAGATGTGTTCTTGATATACGTAGTGACTTCGTTTACGTACCGCTTGGTCTTCCTTGAAGGCTTCTTAGGAGCCATGGTTTCTTTTTTAGGTTTAATTTCTACAAGGATAATTTCCCTATTATCAAATTCAACTAGGAGGTCAACAAAATACCTATGCAATTTATTATCAGTCTTACATTTATACGGTACAACAACCTCTTCACTGTTCCAGCGCTTCACACGAGGATTAGATTCACACCATTTAAAGGCCTGTCTCTCCCACAAAGATCTATATTTAACTTTAGTTGGATCGCCTAAATACTTTTTAGTATCCTTTATTTGATATTTTCCGCTGTAAGCCATTATAAATAACCTTATATATTAAATGTATTACTATTTATAAGGGTAAATTATGTCGTCAATTATAGCATTTCCAAGTACACTTGCCGCTGAGGTTACCAAAGGTGGACATCATGTGTCCTTTGAGATCATTGGCAAAGAATTTGACCAAGATGTATTTAAAATTCATCTGTTTGTGCCCTCGGGTTTCAATATGGCCGATGGTGCAAACTTTGGTAATATAGACCTAGGTACAATTGCAGCGAGTACTGAATTATTAAAAAATAAAGAAGCCAATGTAACAGACCTAGAAGCTACTGCTATCGGTACTGCACTTATGTCAAAACTGGGGATTGGTGGTGATCTGAATGTTGCAGCTGCAGAGAATGTTAAAAACGGGATTGTACTGAATAATCAATCGACACTTACATACGAAGGATCCTCTATACGAACATTTGATTTATCATTTGTATTGGTTGCTTCAAGTGCTAAGGAAGCTGAGATGATTCGTGTGATTGAACATACATTCAGAAAGTATATGTACGCAAAGAAAGAAGGCGCGTTTGCACTTAAATATCCACCTTTGTTCCGTATCAAATTTATGAAGGGCAAGAAAGTAAATGAGTTCATGCCGTTTATGTTTGATTCTTATTTAACAGGTATGGCAACATCATATAACAATAATGCAAACATGTTCCATAAAGATGGTTCACCAACAGACTTAACAATTAACCTATCCTTTCAGGAACAAAGACAACTTACACGAGATGACTTATATCATGTGCCAGCAGAGGGTGGCCAAGAAAGACCACCAAGCAAGGTACAACAGAAATTTGATTATCCTGCTGCAAAAACCGGGGCGTAAATATGAGCTTTTTCAAACAATTTCCACTAATAGATTATGATTTAAAGAAGAATGGCTCAGTGATGAAGATGGTTAACATCTTCCGAAGTGTAAGGCCATTGCAGAATTATGTAGATGATCCATCTATGTACACGTTCTATGAAATAAAAAATGGCGAGAGACCCGATACTGTATCACAAAGATTATACGGCACTCCTGACTTTTATTGGACCTTCTTTGTCATTAATGAGTTTCTACACGACGGTTATAAAGTCTGGCCTTTAAGTCAAGAACAAATATTTGAATATATTAAAAGAGAATATAATGGTTTTGCAGTCACAACTAATCCACATATTACACCTGATGGTGATGGCAATCCTATATTCACTGATTCAATCGCAGGAAAATTTCAATTAGGTGAAGATATTGTCGGTACTATATCTGGAGCACGAGGTACACTTACTAAGAAAAATCTTGATATGAATCAACTAGTAGTTCAGGACATGGACACTAGTCAAGGATTTTCTGGCGATGGTGGTGCCAATAATAACAACTATGAGTTTGTTAAAGGTGTTACTACTGATGATTCTGTTCAGACGTATGATGTATACAAATATGCTGATGCGCCTCATCACTATTTTATTGAAGACTATGAAGGTGTCGAAAGAGAGTACACCAACATGACGTTTATTAATCAGAGTGTTGCCACTCCAGAAGCTTCTTTAAAGTATGTATCAAACAGACAATATGTAAATGAGTTGAATGAAACTCGTTCTAAAATTAGAGTAATACATCCCAACTTAATTGGTAGATTTATTGAAACTTACGAGAGCCTATTAAATGAGTAGTGTATCCCAGAACAGAGTAGGGCCAGACGGCGTTGCTTCTACCCCTACTACTTTTCAAGTTCAGGGTGTGTACTTACAAGCAAATAATGTAAAGAACAAAAGTAACCAGCCATACCTTTATGACATTACATCAATGGTTGCATATTTTAGTGTTAATGAAAACCTCGAGTCCCCTGGTATCGAAGTTTTATTAGCGATTGGTGATACTTCTAATCTGATGGAGAAACTGAAGCTATCCGGTAACGAGCAAATAGCAATAGTAGTAAATAGAAAGGAGCCAAGTAAACAGAAAAAGGGCTTTACTATCACCGTGCGCATTGCAGAGATATTCAACTACAAACGTTTAAAGCCCGGCATGTCAACATTTAACTTGAGATGTGTTTCAGAACATATGTATATTAATAATTTAAAACTCTTAAAGACTCCATTCAGTGGTACGCCAATTGAAGTGATAAAATATATCAGCAAGAGCATATTAAATTTAAAAGTTGATACATCTACTGGTGCTAAAAATATTATCTCCGGCGTATTTCCTAACGTAAGACCATTGCAAGGAATTGAATGGCTATTGAGGCAGTCATTTGATGATAGTACTCCATTCTTTTATTATCAAACTCTAGCAGATTCAGGCAAGATGCACTGCAAGTCGTATAAACATTGTTTAAACGAAGATGTCTATGATACTTATGTATATGCTCCTTTTATTGATACTGATGTTGCATTAGAAACGCCAGAGGGCTATGAATACGAAAGAAAAAACATCCGTGATATATCTTCAGATTATCATCAAGGTAAGTTTCTTTCTGCTTATAATGGTGCATATGCTTCTTCATTGCACACGATTGATATTGCAGAAAAGAAATATCAAAAGACCTCATACAAATATAGCGGCAGTGAATTAAAGTTAAATAGACATATACCATTTAGTGTATCTGAGAGGGCTAGGATTGAAGATGATTCACTCTCTGAATATACCGGAGCAAAGAGCTACTTTATTCCATTAAACTCTATGGCATTCAATGATGGCCAAAATTATATGTCACCTTCTCCTGCTTCTTTGCCAAAGGCAATGGCTTACCTAGAGAATCTTAATTATCAGAAACATCGTATTCAGATAGCAGGTGACTTTGATATGGCAGTCGGCAAAAAAGTAAAAATAGAAATCCGTAGAGCCCAAGAAGAAACTGAAGGTTCCGGAGTTGATAAACTGCAATCAGGTGTGTATCTTGTCACAGCGATAGAACATACTTTTGATAAGGGATTCTATCAACATTTAACAATTCAAAAAGATTCTAGTGAGGTTGATTTAGATGCTACAAAATGATATGTTCGTAGGTGGCCAATTTAGTTGGTTCATGGGTGAAATTAAAGATGTGCTCGATCCCTTAAAGATGAACAGAGTAAAGGTGTTACCATTTGGATATTATGATGATACAATAGAGGCTAAATATCTGCCATGGGCGACTGTGATGATGCCAAGTACATCTGCGTCTCGTAAAGGTGTTGGTGGTAATCATGAATTAGTATTGGGTTCATGGGTTATAGGGTTCTTTAGAGATGGCCCGTCGGCACAAGATCCTATTATAATGGGAACATTTGCATCGAAGACTGATGGTATAACTGACTTGCCGATTGAGTGCGATGATCATTATCCTAACAATAAGGTTCATGTAACAGAAAGTGGACATAAAGTAGAATATGATAATGAGCCAGGCGAAGAAAGAATTCAGATAACACACAAGGATGCACACAGCATACGCATGAGCGTAGACGACATACAGATAACACATAAGAGTGGTACTATAATTAACATTGCAGAAGACGGAACGGTTTTAATTGATGCTGTAAACGATGTAATTAACATTGACGGTAACACTACTATCACAGGGACGTTGACTGTATCGGACGCTACTACGCTACAAAGCACATTGTCAGTTGCTGCTGCTCAAACCAACAACTCAACTATCGTTGCATCTGGTACTATCACTGATAGTGGAGCAACACTTGCAACTCATACTCATACAATTTCGGGTGGTTCTTCTGCTGGCAAAACAAAGAAACCAGATTAAACCACTAGAGAAGAGGTATAAATATAACTATGGCTAATATAAATAACGGCGACATAATCCATTCCTCAGCAATTCTATCTGATAGAAGTGTTTCAGGAAAGGTATCAAAAGCATCTACAGTTGCTAGAACAAAGGGCTACTCTGATTTAGACTTAAAGTTAACACTTCACAAAATCAGAAAAGATATAATCCCATTACGGGATGACCAAGCTGTAAAAAACTCTATAAGAAATTTGATATTAACTAATTTTCATGAACGACCTTTTCAGGCCCAGACCGGGGCGAATTTAAGAGGTCTATTATTTGAACCTGCTGATGCTATAACAGAACTTGCATTAGAGGATAATATTAGAAGAGTATTAAAAGATGAACCGAGGGTAAGACCGGTGTTTGTTGAAGTGACAGATTTAGCAGATCTGAACGCTTATAGAATAACAGTAAAATTTTTAATTAAGCAATTAGACTCTACAGCAGAAGTTGAAATTGTACTACGTAGGTTAAGGTAGAATTATGGCAACGAATTTAAACGTAACAGAACTCGATTTCGATCAGATTAAGGATAACCTTAAGAATTTCTTAAAGCAGCAAACAGAGTTTAATGATTATAACTTTGAGGGTAGTGGTCTATCTACACTATTAGATGTTCTTGCATATAATACTCACTACAATGCTGTCGCTGCCCATTATTCACTTAATGAGGCTTTCCTTGACTCTGCACAAATTAGAGGTAATGTGGTAACAAGAGCTAAGATGCTTGGATATGTTCCAAGATCTGTACTTGCTCCTAGGTCTACTATTAAAATTGTTGTGGATAATAGTGGTGGTTCATCTTTCCCCACAACACTTACTCTACCAAGAGGTACAAAATTAACTAGTACCGTGCAAGGGGAAACATATCAGTTTGTGGTAGTCAATTCAATGACAGTGACTGGATCTGCAACACAAGAGTTTGTCTTTGAAGACGTAGTGATTGCCGAAGGTACTTATAAATCTCTATTATACAGAGTTGATAACGATATTGAAAGTCAGAAATTTCAGATCACAGACTCTGATGCAGATACATCTACTCTGAGAGTTCGAGTACAAGAGAATGAACAGGCACAGACGTATGACATTTATAGCAGGTTTGAATCACTACTGAATGTGGATGCTGCATCTCAGATTCACTATTTGCAAGAGAATACAAACGGCAAATATGAAGTGTACTTTGGTGATAGTATTATCGGCAAGAAGCCAGTGAATAATAACATCGTGACTCTTGATTACATATATACCCACGGCACGGAAAGTAACGGTGCATCTATTTTTCAGTTATCATCTACGCTAGGTGGTTTAACAGATGCTTCATATACAGTTACAACTACTGTTGCTGCTGCAGGTGGTTCAGATAGAGAGTCAATGGAATCAATTAGGTTTAATGCACCACTTACGTTTACAGCACAAAACAGAGCTGTAACATCAGATGATTACAGAGCAATCATTATTAAGTCATTCGCTAATGTATCATCAATTTCTACTTGGGGCGGAGAAGATAATGACCCGGTGGATTTCGGTAAAGTCTATATCGCAATAAAGCCGTTGACTGCAGCTACCCTTACTCCTAGTGAAAAGCTAACTATTAAAGATTCAGTTTTAAAGGGTAAAAACATTGTTTCTATTACACCAGAGATTGTAGATCCTAACTTCACTAATTTGGAACTAGATGTATTCTTTAAATATAATCCTAACTTGACAGATAGAACTAATGTTGAATTGCAGGGCGTTGTAAGGGATACTATCTCTGACTATAACTCTAATAACCTTAATAAGTTTGATGGTGTGTTCAGATATTCCCAGATACTTAAGGCAATTGATAATTCAGACAGATCAATATTAAACTCTACAATCCGACCTTATATGTTTCAAAATATTGCGGCGACTACAACGCGTTCATTAAACAACTTTATTCTAAAATTCGCATCAGGGTTCTTTGAGTCTGGATCGGAGAAAGAGTTCATATTAAATTCAACTGCGTTTAAGATAGGAGGAGTTGATCATTACTTCGGAGATAAAGTACAAACAGGATCTGGCAGAAGAACAGTTATAGTATATAAAAAGGTTAATGGTGTCAACGTCACAGTAATTAATAATGCAGGTGAAATGGATATCGCAAAGGGTTCAGTAGTAATTCACTCCTTTACTGTAGACACACCAACCACTATTAAAATTAATGTAATACCGAATAGCTTAGACATTGCGCCGAAACGTGATCAGCTATTAAACATTGATCAAACATATGTTTCCATATCTGCTGAGGTTGATACAATCTCAACTGCTGGTGCATCAGGTTCTATTGACTATACAACAAGCTCAAGGTTAAGATAATATGGCTGAGATTAATTCACCGGGCTACATTGAAAGCGTAGGTTCGAGTAAAAGAAAGACCAAAGAAGATTTGAGAATAAGTCAAATCATTCCTAGTGAGATCTTAGATGCGACTGGTGACACAGGTATCAAGCTGCTCTTAGAAAAATATTATGAGTTCATGAACATGAATGAATTCATATATGATCAGACAGAATCATTTAATGATTTAATATTAGATGGAGTTGCACGGTTTCGGATTAATGACCCAGACAACGAAAACAATATGTTCTTTACTGATGAACAGGGTAATAGTTCTACAATACGCATAGTAGGACAAGACGGCAATTCAACGACAGTTGACTTGAATACGTTTAATGTTTCTATTTCCAATGGCAACGAACTGCCGGGTTCATTAAAGAATTCTACTTCCGAAGTTGGTAAGACATTAACTGTTTCAGGATTAGCTGCATATAACGGAGAAACAGCAACGCTGTCTACTCCTGTAAAGCATTGGGTCGGACCTGGGCCTTCTTATATCTTAAATGCCATTGAAGACTTCATGGACATTGACAAGAATAGCAGTACTGCAAATGATGATTCACATGATTATTTAGAAATGATGCAAAAAGAAATTGCATCTGCTATTCCTGAAGGTCTATTAGTTAATAAAAATACACTATATAAACGCATCGTTGATTTCTATAAAATCAGAGGTTCTGCAGATTCCATTGCAACGTTCTTTAGGTTACTATTTAATGAAAGTGTTGAATTAGAGCGACCTTATGATAATACATTAATACCATCTTCTGGAGACTGGTCTCCTGATATTAATCAGTTTGTATCACTAAAGGGGTTTATCTCCGAAAAGAAAATTAGAATACACGATAGTTACAGATACCAAAAATATTCATACTTGATTAAAACTGGTAAGAATTTATCAGACTGGGATTACACTTTTAATAGATTGGTTCACCCAGCTGGATTTATTTTCTTCGGCGAGATTCTCATTCTTATCAATATGGTAAGAGATGCACTCGGAGATGGTAAAGTCGAAAAGGGTATTAATATACAAGTCAAGAGTGCAGAGACTGGAAATTTAATTACTCAGTTAATTAATGTATACGGCAGGGACAATAGGTTTACACTTTCATCTATGCCCGGAATTCAGCCTGGTGTTATTGGTGCAGAAGATTTACCACTACTAGTGGAGATGTTTATATCAACATTTGGTCCTACTCCTATTGCTAGAATTTGTAGAAATGCTATTATGTCCGCCACAGTATCAGGTGGTGCGGTAACTGATTTGGAGATTGTTAGAACAGGTCATGGTTATACTTCACCCCCAGTGATTAGTATCTCAGGAACAGGTACTAATGCTACAGCGACGTGCACCTTAAATAACGTAGGCGAAATAGAAACAGTCACTGTAACAGCAGGTGGTTCTGGTTACACCGAAGCTTCTGTTTCTGTTGCAGCTCCAGTCTTTGGTAATGGCACATTATCTGATATTAAATATGCAACACTTAGCAATAATGTATATAGAACAGCACCTATTATACATCTATCTGCTCCTACTGCAGTTGATCAAGATGGTATTTTACTTACGACCAATGTTCAAGCTACTGCAGAATTTAGTTTACAACCAGTAGGTGTTGAATTAGTAAGACCCTTAAATAGTGGAGCTAATTATACTTCTGAACCTATCATTACGATTTCAATGCCAAATAGTGGTACGGATAGAGCAACAGCTAGAGCAACTATTAATGATGTGGGTGAAGTTGATGGAATCTATATTATTCATAAAGGTTCTGGATATACTAGTGTCCCTCAAGCTCAAGTTTCGGGTGGTGGCGGCACCGGTGCTACTACAACATGCCTGCTAATACCAACACAATTAAGCGGTATAAATATTACCAATAGAGGTAATGGATACGTAGTTGATCCGATTGCTCGATTATCTTCCTCAATGATTACAGAGAAGAGAGCAAAGGCGACAGGCGTATATTTAAAAATAATGTTAAACCATTTATTGGATGGCACAAAAACAATAGATGATAATGACTATTTTAAAAGAAAGGGTACTAACTATTACGACAGCGCTAAGAAGTTTAATTTGAATCAAAGTATTGATACTTTTGCAGATCAAACAATTCAATCAAACAATATAGATAGTATAAATAGATATAACACAAATTCTTTTATAGACTTAAATTAAAAGAAAGCACATATAGGATAATTAAAAATGGCAGCAATTATTACAACACCTTTCAGAGTTCTCAATGCAGAGAATTTCAAAGAAGATGTAGCAGACTCAAACACGAGTGTGTATCTGGGTATTGGTAAATCTGATGCCTGGTCAAACACAACTAGTGACTTAACTGATACCACTCCTTTCGTACCAGGCGATCATAGAGATGACATTAATGAAGCGTATCAACAGCTTATTGCTTTGAAGCTTATTACTGCATCTGATGTTTCTCATGTTGTAAACCGACATGACTATGCAGACGGCAAGGTTTTCGTTGCTTGGGATTCAGATGATTCTGATATATACGACAAAGCATTCTATATGATCACTAATGAATTTAAGGTCTATAAATGTTTGAAAGCAGGTAATGCAGGGACAAGCATTCAGCCAGTACATACTGGAACTCTCCCTGCTACAGGTGGTGATGGTTATACATGGAAATATTTGTATACCACAACTACAATTGATTCAGAGAAGTTTTTAACTAACTCTTATATGCCAGTTAAGACTTTGGCAGAATCCCCTGACCTTGCAGATACCGATGTTAATTATCCTCAGCAACAGTCACAGAAAAATTCAAGAAGTTCTGCAGTCGCTGCAGGTATAGAGCGAATTGAAGTTACTGCAGGTGGTGTTTACTCAGGCACTCCTACCCTTGTTATTACAGGTGACGGCACTGGTGCTACTGCAACAGCAGTAATGAGTGGTACTGGTTCTACTCAAACTGTTGCTTCTATCACTGTTACTGCAAAGGGTACGGATTATACAGTTGCTGATATAACATTTAGTACTGGTGATGCCGCGGCAAGAGCAGTCATTACTACTCCTGGTGGTCACGGAACAGATCCTGTCGGTGAACTGGGCGCATTCTTTGTTGGTTTAAATACTCAACTTGATGGTGCAGATGGTGGTGATATTACAGTGAATAATGATTTTAGACAAATCACTATTATTAAAAATCCATATTCTTCTGGCACTACTATTGCAACTTCACCTACATTAAGAGCTACTAAATATATTCAGTTAGCTGCTGGCCAGTCAGTAACAAACTTTGCAACTGACCAAATAATCACTGGAAGTGTTTCTGGTGCTAAGGCTTACTTGGTTGATATAGATGCTACTTTGCTAAGATTATATTATTACCAAAACAAAAAATCTGGTTATGCATCATTTCAAAATGCCGAAGTTGTTGCAGGGTCAAACCCAACTGGTGGTTCAGCAACCACTCATGCCTCGGCAGCACTCGTTGCAGCAGAAATGGTAAAAGGAAGTGGACAGATGATTTTCTTGGAGAACAGGACACCAATTAATAGAAGTGCCTCCCAGATTGAAGATATTAAATGCATTATTGAATTCTAAGTTTAGAATTTAGAAACGAGAGAAAATAAATGGCTATTACTAACGTAAAAAACTTTGATTACACACCTTACCATGATGACTTTGATGAAACAAAGAACTATCATCGGATTCTATTTCGTCCTGGGTTTGCTGTTCAAGCTAGAGAATTGACTCAGCTACAGACCTCCCTTCAGGCACAAATTGATAAGTTGGGTCAGTATTCCTTTAAAGACGGCGACAGAGTTTTAAACGGTAAGCTGTCGTTGAATGTTGATTACAAATATATTAAGACAGAGAGCACATACAACAGTGTTGCTGTAACAGATGTTACAGATTTTATCGGAACAACAATTACCGGACAGACTAGCGGCATAACTGCTGAAGTATTGCATGCAATTGCTGAATCTTCTGGTGATCCGATTACTCTTTATGTTAAATATACAAACTCTGGTACATCTACTACAACTTCAGTTTTCCCTGCAGGAGAATCATTTACATCTTCTGCTGACGTTGCTAAATCAGCAACAGTTGGTGGTGCTGCAGGTTCATCCATTGCAGACCCAACGGGTGTAGGTTCAGCTGTTTCTATTACAGAAGGCGTTTATTTTATCTCTGGTAACATGGTGCATGTTCCTAGTGAAACTCTAATACTTGACAAATACACTAATTTGCCGTCATATATCATAGGACTATCAGTAACAGAAGAGATTAAATCTTCTGCTGATTCTGGATATACTGACTTGACCGATAATGCTCTAGGTACATCAAACTTATCAGCACCAGGCGCGAATAGATTGGTAGTCAGTACTGCACTAATTAAAGAAAATGTTGATTTAGCTTCTAGGTCTGTTGATGATTATATTCACTTAATGACTGTCAATACAGGCATCGTTTTTAAGAAAAATGAAAACCCTATTGATACAGAATTAAGTGATAGACTAGAAACTAGGACCCAAGAAGAAAGTGGTGACTATATTATTTCTCCATTTATTCTTGATATTAAAGAACACTTAAATGCAAATAACAATAATGGATATCTAAGTGCGGGCCAGGGCGGCAATGCTGATCTGATTGCTGTAGGTGTTGAACCTTCTGTTGCATATATTGACGGCCGTAGAATTGAAAAGACCGGTACCGAGCACATTCTGTTAGATAAGACTAGAGGCGTTGGTGATCAGTTTGTAATTCCGGAAGTAATACAATCTATTGGTTTTGGTAACTATATCAAACTGAGTAAAACAGAATGCGAAGGTATTCCAGATATTAACAGTCTTGTCGTGATTGATTTAAAAGACTCAGGCAGTAGTGACATTGGTACTTGTAGAGCTCGAGGCTTAGAATTTGATAGCGCTGAAGATGTATTTAGATTATATATCTTTGATGTGACTATGGATGCAGGAAAGGCATTTGGTGAAGTTGTAAAGGTGTCTCAGTCTACAACATTTGAAGCTACTCTTGCAACCAATAATGTGGGCATGAGATTTGACACAGGCAATAATAATTTAGTTTATAAGTTGCCTGCTTCTGCAATTAGAACATTGAAAGATGGTGCTAATCATACTGCAGATATTAATTTAAGGGTTAGATTAGATGGCCAAACTGTATCAGGTGGTAGTGTTACTTTTGGATTACCTTCTGGCACTACATTATCTAATGATGATGATGTAATATTTCATAGTGGTGCTTTAGGTGATAACCAAGACATCTTTGAAGTTGCAGATTCAAATGTATCTGGTGTTTCAGAGGCCAATATTACAATTAGTGGTCTAACTGCATACAACGGCGAGGCCGCTGTAATTGTTTGTACAGTAAGAAAGTTAAATGCACAGGCCAAGACAAAAACAAAAAGAACTGCAGAAACCTTTACGTTTACAATAACTGCCCCAACAACAATTATCGCCGATAATGGTTTTACCGTTGGCGGCACTTACAATATTGTAAGCACAGGAACAACTGACTTTACATTAATTGGTGCCGCAAACAGCACGCCAGGTACAGTCTTTACAGCAACTGGTGCAGGAACAGGAACAGGAACAGCATTCGGTGGCCTTCAATCAGTTTACCCTTTAGGTGAAGTTGATATACTAGGTGTTATATCTATTAGGGATGCTGATAATAATGATTACGCTGATAGATTTATTCTTGACAACGGCCAGAGAGATTCATTCTATGATATTGGTAACGTAATACTAAAAGGTGGTCAATCACTACCTGCTGGTAATTATACTGTAACCTTTGACTGTTATAGACACAATACTGGTGGTGATTATTTTTCTGTTGATTCATATAACTTTGCACAAGATTATGCATCTATACCATCATTTAATGGTATTAATTTAAGAGATGCTATTGACTTTAGACCAACTAAAGCAAGAACAGGTGCAACTCTGGGTTCTGAATTTTCTTCTGGTGATGGAGAGATTGCAACAAATATGATTGCTCCAGTCGGCACTGTAGAAATTAAAATTACGCACTATATGGGAAGAATTGATAAAATCTTCCTAACAAAGACTGGTACATATAAAGTAGTAAAAGGCACGTCGTCTTTGTATCCAGTTGAACCAGGTAATATTGAAAACGCTATTCACCTATACAACATTAAATTAAATCCTTATGTCTTTAGTGTTTCTGATGTTAAAGTAACTCCAATTGATAATAAGAGATACACCATGCGAGATATTGGTGCCCTGGATAAAAGAATTAAAAACTTAGAATATTATACTTCTCTTTCATTGCTAGAAAAGAGTGCAGTCGAATCACAGATTTTTGACTCCAACGGCGATGCAAGGTTTAAAAATGGATTTATTGTTGATGGTTTCTACGGTCACAATGTCGGCGATACAAGCCATCCTGATTATTCTGTATCTATTGATAAAGAAAATGGGATTTTAAGACCTAAGTTTGATGAAAGAAATATTAACATCGTAAGAAAAACAGGTGATGAACCTGCTAACATGGCAGCTGCTATTAGTGCATCCAAGGCAGTTAAATCTGCCAAGGGCGGAATTGTTACAATGCCTTATACGCAGGTAGAAGAAATCAACCAGCCATATTCGTCTTATGCAGAATTTGTTAACCCATACAATGTAATTATTTGGGACGGTTCAATTAAACTATCGCCCGAATCTGATGAATGGAAAGATGTAGACCAAAGACCAGATATTATTATTGATGATAACTCAATATATGAACAGTTTGTCAATATGGCCGAATCAGAGGGTATTCTTGGTACAGTTTGGAATGAATGGGAAACTAACTGGACTGGTAAAGAATTAATTAGTTCATCTACTAAAAACAGAAAGAATCTTGAGGCAGACGAAGGTGTCAGACTAACTGGTGTTGCTAATAGCGATGGTAAATTAAGAGCAGAAGTTAATACTACTACAAGTGCATTTACTGAAACAGGCACCGCGGCTAGATCTGGTATTGAATCATTTATCACTTCTGATCAGCAAACTAAGGTAGTGGGCAATGTTATTGTCGAAACCAATTTCGTACCGTTCATGAGATCAAGGAAGATCTTCTTTAAAGCAGAACTAATGAAGCCAAGCACTAGAGTGTATCCATTCTTTAATGGTGTTGCTGTATCGACATACTGTAAAGAGGAATCAGCATTTACTGAATTCTCTGATAGATCAGAAGTGATTACATATGAAGGTTCTACTACTCACCACGCAGGAAGTCAGAATTTAACAACTGATGCCTCGGGTAAAGTCACAGGCTCGTTTGTAATTCCTAGAAATGAAGCATTGAAATTTAAGTGTGGCACAAGAGAGTTTAAACTTACAGATTCGTCTGTAAATAATGATGAGGTCTCGACTACTAAAGCAATAGAGAATTACTATGCACAAGGTGTGTTAGAAACATATCAAAGAACCATTGTGAATACTAAAGTCCCTAGAATTGCATACAGAGAAGTTAATTCAAGTAAGACTGTAACAAAAAGAACTGTAGAGACTACACATGAATTAGTTAAATACTATGATCCCATTGCAGAATCTTTTGTTGTAAAAACTGATGGTGGTATTTTCACAACTGGTGTTGATTTATTCTTTAATCAGATTGATTTAAATATTCCAGTTTGTATCTCTATCAGAGAAGTTGAAAATGGTTACCCAACACAAAGAATTATTCCAGGCAGTGATGTTGTAGTTTATCCAACTGACATTGAATCTACTCCTGCAAACTTTGCAAATGCCAATGCTTCTGCAGCAACAAGAATTAATTGGGACTTCCCTGTATACTTAAAAGAGGGAACAGAATATGCAATCATTGCGATTTCTAATTCGGACAAGTATAAAGTTTATGTTGCAGAAACAAGTAAGTTAGATTTAACTGAACCTGCTAAGAGAATTACTAAGCAACCATTTGATGGTGTATTCTTTACCTCTGCTAATGCCTCTACTTGGACTCCAGAACAAAATAAAGACTTGAAGTTTAAGTTGATTAGGGCTTCATTCTCTGGCTCATCTGCTACTGTTAACCTAGTGAATGATGCAGTCCCACCTAAAAAGTTAGGCTTGAATCCGCTATTATTTGAAGCTAATGTAACAGCTACAACTACTAGACTTAGGATATTACATAAAAACCACGGTATGTATGGCGCTGATGGTAATCACTCTGTAACAATTGCAGGTGTAACTGGAACAGTTAATAATGTTGTTAACACAGCAATTAATGGTAACCACACAGTGAATGATGCTGAATTGGATTCATATACAATTACAATTACTGGTCAAGCTACTTCCTTGGGTATCAGAGGCGGCGGAGTTGCAGTAAGTGCAACAGAGAATCAGATGTATGATGTACTAAAAGTTAATGCGGCAACTACTGAATTTGACGTTGCTGATATTAAATACTACCACACAGGATTAACTGCTCAATCAGCTGATGGTCTCAATGATGGTGGTCAGACTCTGTATAGTTATGAGACTGAGAAAGAAATATTGGCCAATAAAAATATTCAGTTCGATAAGCCGTTTATGATTGCATCTACACGAAACGAGTCATTTAAGAGTTTATCTGCTAAACCATTCCAGATGAGATGTGTATTAGCCAATAGCGGTA
>Ga0209712_10000357_pt1 | contig 41719 bp, 38 predicted proteins | sample ArcOceMetagenome_FD_187443 | JGI IMG/M metagenome (GOLD analysis project Ga0209712, IMG submission 187443) | Marine eukaryotic phytoplankton communities from Arctic Ocean - Arctic Ocean - Greenland ARC118M Metagenome (SPAdes) (version 2) | ecosystem: Environmental > Aquatic > Marine > Oceanic...
AGTTTGCAAATAAGTTTCATGCCCGATATATGCGGCTTTCAACAATACTTTTCCGTTCAAACTCGTCGAAAATGCCCAAGAACCATCATCTTTTGTAGCCGAAAAATCAAGCATAGACATTGAATCCTCAATAGAAACCAAAGTCACGAAACCGCCTACGGCAGGAGTAGAGTCCGATAATAATAATTTCCCGTGAATATTCGTCTGACAAAATCCAATGATTGAAAGAAATAGACAACCCGTTAATAATAAGTGTTTTAATTGCATGTATTAATGCGGTTTTATTTTGCGTTTAAAGTCACTTCCGTTAATAATTTGTTTGAATATTGGAATTTCTACTTTCAACTCTTCATTTTTTATTTTTATAACATCAGTAGCGGTCATCGTTCTTTCATTTGTTTCTATTTTTAAAATTAATCCTGATAATCCTGCGTAATGTTCAGGTCCATCAAGTATAAAAATATCTTTTGCATACCATGCAATAGTCGTATCATTTTCTTCTACGTAAATTGCCTTTTGACAATTATAGCCTAATATACTTATCGTATCTTTTTGATAAGTCCATATTATAAACTGTTCTTTGACAGCACCTACATCTATCAAACCTCCAGTAATATAAATTTCTTTTTTAGTAAAATCTTTATAAAAAAATGGATAGTTCTCGATTTCTCTTTTTTTAGGAGGGTTTTCTACTTTGTCAAATTGATAGAGTGATTTATTTTTAATATGTTCTAAGGTGAAATAAGTTTTCATTTCAGACTCTGCTATCAAATATTCTTCAAAATCTTGACGAAGCGAATTAGGAATAGCAAGACTTTTTGTTGCTTTTAAATCTAATTTATACTCCATCAAATAAGTAACAAAATAAGATTGAGTAGCAGTATTTTTTGAACCAAAACTCAGCAAAAATATTACAGTAACTATTGAAGAAAATATTATTATTTTCATGTTATAAAAAAATTTAAATATAGGTAAAACCATATTAAAACATTAACATAGTTTTACCTAAAAATCTATAGTAAATGTAAATACCTGTCAAATGATAAATTTTATAATATGCTTTAAGCATCTTACAAGTGTTTAAATCCAATGATTTATGAATTTCTCCTAAATTCTTGAATTCAATCTACGACACTAAAAATCAATCAATTACGCTTTAGAATAATTATCATTTGACACCCTTATTATGGACAACCGCTGCCTACTGCTGATGCTGGACTTGCAAGATAGCCGTTAACTCGAATAATAGTTATACATTCTGGATTTCCATCATCATAAGATGACCAGCCCTCTCCTTTGACATAAATAATTATTAGATTAGGTGACTCTTCATTTAAAGTTTCGATTATTTTATTTACTTTTTCAAAAACACTTAATTCGGTTATGCCATTTGAAGCGAAAGCACCAAATGAACAAACCAAAAGTCCGAATAGAAAAAACATTTTTTTCATTTTTCTAAGATTTTATATTAATAAAAATTAGGTTCTCAACATCTCGTTGTTAAGAATCAAGTTTAAACGTCCGTGTTGTTTTCTTTTTTCGGGTTTGCGCAGATGAAAAAAGTTAGGAAGTGACGGAATTTCCTAACAAAATAAGTACTTTAAATTGATAAAACGAAAATTCAAAAAAAAATCTAATTTTTTTTGAATTTTAACATACATTATATTTTTATAATACTTTTTTTATTGTAAAAAGTTGGTTTGTAAACTGCCTGATGATTCCGCTGACGGGGATTTTGGATATTATGAAGTAGGGAAATAACAAATCAAAATTCTCCCATTGATTTCGCTGATTACCGCTTCCTTTATTTATGATTATTGACTTTATCAATAATTCAAAAAAACTGCGTGAATCGGCGAAACGAACGGGAGAAATTATTAAAAAATGGAATGATATAAACTATTAGTATGCTAATACTATAAATATGTACTCTTGTTTCAGTGAATTTATTAGGAAAAGGCGAAAGTATTTGGGGCAAGTTATTTATTTCCACTTCTCTTACAGCAGAATATCACAATATCACAATGAGGTTACATAAAACAAAAATAGAGCGTCAATTTTACTTGACACTCTATTTTTATTATTTCTACTCTATCATAACCTTATTTCAAGGCTAGACAAATTTTGACTTTTTTATGCACTATCAATAATTTGATAGATTTCACTTATGGTAAAATCACACCATCAATAGCGTGTACCACACCATTAGAACCTTGTACATCAGTTATTATGATATTCACAATGTTTCCATTTACATCTGTAATGGTTGCACCGTTTGCGGTGTTAATTGTAAAATCAGAACCTTCAAAAGATGTCACAACTTGTCCATCTGTTAAAGTTGAAGATAATACATTTGCACCTGCAACTACATGATATTTTAATACAGTCTCTAAAGTAGCTACATCAATATCATCAAGTGTATTCCAAGATGGATTACTATCTAACAATGCTTGAAAAGCAGCATTTGTTGGCGCAAACACAGTGAAAGGACCTGTTCCAGTCAAAACATCTACAAAGTTTACTGTCAAATCTGCACGAGTTAAAGCAGCAACTAAAGAAGTAAACTCACTATTTGCTATTGCTAAATTCACCACATTTGGAATTTCAATTACAGCATCTACTTCGTGAATAATTCCGTTGTCAGCCGTAATATCAGCTTCTACAACAGAAACAGCACTATTTAACATTACCCCATTATCAATATTAACTAACAAGCTAATCTTGTTCATAGTCGTAGATTCTTCCGCTAAAGTAGCTGCATAACCATTTGATAAATCTGTTGAGGCAACAGTTCCTGCTACAACATGATTCAATAATAATTGCGTCAATACATCAATATCAACATCTTCTAATGCTGCACCATTCAAGAATGTAGCGAAAGCGTCATTATCAGGAGCAAATACAGTATATTCTCCAGCTGCAATTGTTGATGTTAAACCAGTACGCTCCAAAGCTGCTAATAAAGAAGAGAAACGATCTGTGTTCGTCACGATATCTGTGATATTATTTGGTGCTGGTTCTGGTTCTGGGTCTGTTTCATCCACAGAACAACTTGTGACAAATAAAGTAACACCTGACAATAATAACACTTGTAATAAAAGAAGTAACTTATTCATTTTAGTTTGTTTTAATTATAATAATTAGTGTGTCAGGACGAATAACTACGTAATACTTCTTTTGTTTATGAATTAAGTTTTTTTTAACATAAGATGTAAATTGTTAAATATTACACCACTCCATACAACGAATTAAAAACTTTTTTGATTGGTTTTTAATTAATTTATATTGATTGTAAATAAAAAAATATTTGAACAAAATACATTTTAAGTATTTGTATATGTTTTATCACAGGTTCATGATAAGTTTTCCTTTTTAAATATGATTTATACAAATAAAAAAAGAGCGACCTCTTTTGAGATAGCTCTTTCGTTTTGATTAAAGAAGTAATTTTGATTATCGAATAATGCTTATTGGCATTTTAGAATCATAATCACCATAAATAACTGGATGTTGATGATTTTTGGTGTAAAACTTCACTTTGATACACACATAATTATAGACTTCACTAATCGTTACTAAATTATCTTTATTTTTATCAGCTTTTCCTTTCAGTCCTTTAATAAGAAAGTGTGTGAAAATACTTTGTCGTAACTTTGCACTTTCAATAGAAATTTCCTCGGCTTTAGATGAGAGCATAAAAGCAATTTCTCCGTGAGTTTCTTTGAAAGCATCATAATAGTAACTAGTTCCGACATAACGAATATTTTTGTCTTTCGTTATTCCTCCTGCATGACAAGCATCTGCAATACATAATTTATACTTCGCAGGACTATTTCTAAAAATTCTTTTAATTTCAGAATGTTTTACCTTGTTCAAGTAGCCATCAGAATCAATTGGTAAAAATGAATCTCGTAAACCATGACCAGAAAAATAGAATATGATAATATCGTTTGAATCTGCTTTTTGGAATAATAAATCCATATTCCTTAGAATATTCTTACGAGTTGCATTTTCATCTATTAATACTTGGATTTGTTCATCAGGAATACCTCCACCTTCGGGAGAACGAAGGAATGCGTACATTTTATAAGCATCATCATCCGTATAATTCAAGGCTGGTATATCATTATAAGCTGCAACACCGACAACCATCGCCCAAATATTGATTGGGTCTCTAGCATTGTCAATTACTTTCGTAGCCGCAGGTAAAGCCGCTATTGAGGTGCTATTCCTTGAAGTAGGTTTTTGTGGCTTTCGTGGTTTTTGTGGTTGAACTCTCGGACGGATTGAACGAGTCGGAGTATTAAAATATATTTCCGAAGGATTTATCTTTTCAATCAGTTTTCCTTTTACCCATATTCCTGCGTAAATAGCTCCTGTGCGATAAGCTAAAATACCTTTTCCATCAAAAGTATGATTTTTCCATTCGCCTTTATAAGTATTTCCATTCGCATAAGTACAAATTCCAAAACCGTTTGCCTTTTTATCTTGGAAATTTCCCTTATATGAAGAGTTATCTTTATATAAAAATTCACCCTCTCCATTATCACAATCTCCTTGAATACATTGTGCATTTAGAGTAGATGCAGAAGTTATTAATGAGATGACAAAAAGTAAGAATCGAGCCATAATAAGTAATTTTAATTTATTTCAAGTAAATTTTTGAATTCAAAAACAGATTATAACTGTATTGAAACCCTCACTAATCTTACCTTTCAAGGTATAACATGCCCTTAGCTAATACCAAAAGTACTGCTAATATGTTAATAATATTTCGTATTAGACTCTTTTTTTAGTGTTTAAAAATCAGTTTAATATCGCATTTTTCAATTACTTTAATTTTTTTTGTAACACGGAATATATTGAAGCAATAGGATAATATTTATAAATCAAAATAAATAATCAGAAATAAACAATATCTGTATTGATAGAAATTACTACTTCAAGAAAAAAATTGAATATTTACAATAGATTTATAGTTCTTTGTCCAAAATTTATATTCAAATGATAAAACAATCTATTGCGAAGTTGAAAAGCAATCAAAAATTATTGGCTTACGGTACGTTGGTTTTTTTATCAATGCTTTGGGGCGTTTCCTTTTTTTTCATTAAGAGAGGATTAGTTGCATTTTCTTTTGATCAAGTCGCAGCATTGCGTATCACCTTTGCAATGTTGGCATTTTCACCCATTATTTATAAGTCATTTAAATCAATTGAAAATCATCAACTTAAATATATTTTAGCTTTTGCAGTTTTGGGGAATGCCATTCCAGCTTTCCTTTTTCCTTTGGCACAAACTCAAATTAGTAGTTCTTTAGCAGGAACTTTGAATTCTATCACACCATTATTAACTTTCTTTTTTGGAGTGCTTTTCTTTGGTGTTACTTTCGTAAAACGCAAATTTTGGGGTGTTTTGATTGGTTTATTTGGAGCATTATTTTTAATTCTAAATGGTTCGGATTGGAATTCAGAAGGAAATCAGTGGTTTGGACTTTTTGCTATTTTAGCCGCATTTTGCTACGGGCTAAGTTCCAATATTATCAAATTACATTTACAAAACCTTTCTTCGCCACAGGTTTCCGCTGTCGCTTTCTCCCTAACTGGACCTTGGGCAATTGCTTATTTATTCTTAGGCACAGATTTTATTCAAGTAATGCAAACACACGAAAGTGCTTGGATTTCATTCAGCAGTGTGATGTACTTAGGACTTATTAGTACGGCTTTTGCCACAATTGTTTTTATAAAATTAGTACAAATGACAAGTGCGTTATTCGGTGCCGCAGTCGCTTATATTATTCCGATTACAGCGGTTGCTATCGGTTTCTTTGATGGCGAATTTATTTCGATTTGGCATTTCGGAGGAATGGGCTTGATTTTGTTTGGTGTTTATTTGACGAGGGGGAAATAAATAAGGAACAAGGCATGCTGCGTTTTGGAGTATTATCGCAATAATGTTTTTGAATATTGAATAAGGAGTTTTGAATGTAGAACTTTTATCGTCAAAACGAAAAGTATCGTTACTGCGATAAAAATTCTACATTCAAAATTCGATATTTCTATTAATTTTTTCAAGAATTAAAAATCTGTTCCCAAAGATAAATGAACCATTCTATCTTGTAAAACGCCGGTTTCGATCCCTCTCGCAAAATCCAATCTTAAAAAATAACCAAAAACAGTCGTTCGTAAACCAAGACCATAACCGGAGACAATCGGATTACGGAAATAATTTACTTTTACAGAAATCGGGGAATTCGGTTGTTGAATTATTACGGTATTCAACGGATTTTCATCATTAAACGGCGATAAGCCAATCCATGCTGTTCCAGTATCGAAGAAGCCAACGACTTGGAAATTCCGCATAAATGAGGACTTAATCGGACGACGAGTGAAGTAACTAAATATTGGTACTCGTAATTCAAAATTCGCAACGGCATAAGAATTTCCATTACGAATATTGTTGCCAAAACCACGCAAGTTTGTCGCCAAAGCTTGATAAGCGTAACCAACCGATGGATCTACAGGAATAGATTCTTCAAATCGAGGGAACAACCAGTTATCCGTTCCACCTAAATAATATAACATTTTCTCGTTTCCGAAAGACGTGGCAGCCGACAAACGAATGGCTAAAATCGAATATCTATCTAACTTTTGATAATGACGTGCATCCAACCCAATAATGCCTAATAAACCGTCCTTAAAGTCTGCTTGTAAACCTTCCTCATTATCAACACGTACTGAAAATTTATTTTGAACTTCTGTAAATACTTTATAACGAGTACCGTTTTTAATGTTCATGCTTACATCAATCGTATTATCAAAAACATATTCTACTTTCGCTCCAATACGTTGCTCTTGTAAGCTTTCTTGGTCAAGCGTCAAATAATTACTGGCTAAAAAGTTTCTTGAATCCGTTCTGAAAGTCCCTGTTGCTCGAATACTCGTAAAAATATCCAAAGGATATTTAAATTGAGCTTCCAAAAGATTCGTCGCCGTATGCGTCGTCGCATCATCATAAATATAAGTTCCCACCGGTTGACCGGGACCTCTTCTTCCTGTTAAAGTCATCGGTTCATTCCTGCGAATCGACCGACGATAAAAGGAGTAACGCTTATCTAAACGCTTACTTAAATCAGAAATCATTAAAAAATATTCTGCGCCATTAAAACTTGTTGGAATTCGAAGGCCTCCTTGTATTTTGTAATCTTCGAATAAATCGTCAATCGTTCCCATTAATAAAATTCCGGGAGCAGGATAAGTATAAAAATCATTTTCGCCTGTAAATGGAACCCGACCATCAAAAAGCAAACTATTATCCAATGTCGTAGAAACGAAATTAGAACGGAACTTTAATTGATATGGAATAATTCGAGAACGTCTAAACTCATGAATTTTGGGTTCTCTCAAGGCTTTCGGAATAGCAATTTGTGCTGGTTTTGCAGTCGTTTTATCACCATCTGCATCGACTACCATCACGTTTGGTTTTGCGGTTTCAATATCTTCAAATTCACTTTGAAAAAAGTAATTATCAATATCAATCTTTCCAGTATCCTTTGGAGGGTTTGTGATGACAGCTTGTTTCTTTGGTGAAATAGAATCAACTTTCACGGCTTCTCTAAAAGGATTTTCCGTTTTTGGATTCAGTATTTTCCTGAATTCTTCATTTGCTTTTTCCGCGGCTATTCTCTTTTTTAAGTTATCTTGATATACTTTTTCAATTCGTTTTTTGTAGGTCGTTGGCGTTTTTATTGCTTTATAATTGACATCCAAATCCTCCATGCTGAATATATATTCACCGTTTTGTTGTACCAACTGCAATACTTTTCCAATTCGAGGTGCCGTATGTTGTTCCACAATTGAGCGATTATAATTAGAGTTTTCGTAAGAAAATCCTTTTGGTTTGAAAATTGAACGAATGAAAGTCGAATCAATATTTTCAGCAGGAATATTTAAAGTCGAATCTGCATGTAAAATGATTTCTTTGTCTGAACCTTTTAATAGATAAACCCGCTCATTATAAGCAAAGACCGTATCAATATAAGCAATGTTACGATTTATAATTCCGCTTTCATCCGTTAAAAATCCAAAGTAACGTTCATCTATCGCAACTGGTTTATATTCATTTGCCAAAGGCGTATTTGTGATACGAACCAATTCTTTCAAGCCTTTTGTTTCCAAATCATAATACCAAATATCAAAATTCGTAATTGGTAAAACCGTATCTAATTTTTGTGTTCTCAATAAAGAATCTCTTCGATTTGAAGCAAAAACGATTCCTTGTCGCCCATCAATTTTCACAAACGCCGCATCCAAATCATCGTGATAATCTTTCGTAATTTGTCTCGCTCCTTTCGTTCTAATATCATAAACATAAATATCAGAATAACCAGATTCCAACGCTGACATGACCATTTTTCGATTGTCATAAAAGTCAATGCTAAAGATTCTTTCGTATCGAGGTGGAAAATCTGCTACTTTTGATTTTTTACTGTTAAGGTCATAAGTCATCAACTTTATCTCGTCTCGCTTTTCAAAAACGACTCCTAAAGTTTGATTATCTGTTGTCCAAGATAATAGCGGATAATTATAATCTGTCGCTTGAAAAATATTCCGATTTCCATCCTTTTTAATGACCGTTCTTTTTCCTGTTTCTACTTCTTGCAAAAATATTTTGTACTTCCCAGTTTCATTTTGCACATATGCCACATATTTCCCATTTGGTGAAACTTTCAATTGTGTTACAGGAAGGTTTCGTTTATTTTTATGCGGAATAATACTATTTTCTGTCAATTCTATTCGTTCCGATTTATCGGCTATATATCGCTGCTGATAAAAACGAAACCAGTTTTTCATAGCTTCGGTATAAGTCGTTCCTAAAACATACAAAAATCCACTTTCTACACTTCTATTAATTCGAGTTAAATATAATAAGTTAGAAACAGTGGATTTGCCATAGTTTTGTGCGGTGAAATACCAAAACGCATGACCAGCAAAATTATCATCAATCGCCACTAAATCATCAAAATTATTGACTTTGCCAGACATAATTAAATCTCTCAAACGATTATCTAAATCTGCATTCCAGCCATCTCGTCCAGGAATATCTTCTCCCACAAATGACACCAAACCATCGGTGAACCAAGCCGGAAGATTCAATAAAACAGCGTTTTGAACAATTTCTTGGAGGTTTACACCAAACATCATATTATTCAATAAAACCTGAGCCATTCCCTCTCGAATTTGCTTCCGCAAATTCAGATGATTTCCATCAAAATAAACGAATATTTTATTTCCAACGATTTTTGTCGCTCCGCTAGAGTTTAGAAAAGTTTCCTCATTTCCAACGTTACTCTGCTTCAAATCCGTTAAATCGGTATAAACTAAGATTTCGATCTTATCATTAATTCGATATTCCAAAATCGAACGAATTTCCTCATAATCTAATTCTGCCATTTGCACGACTGATTGTCCAATATTCTGTCCACCTTTGTACCAATACGTTACGAAGTTTTGAGACTCATATTGCCACCATTTGAAGTCGTGATATTGCACTCTATTTTTGCCAAATTCTACCGCTGAACCTTGTCCAATAACGAAGATTGGCAAGCAAAGTAAAGTGAATATATAGATTAGTTTTTTCATAGTCTTTTGGTATTTACAGGTTAGATATTAGAGGTTAGACATCAGATATTGGACGTTAGAAATCTAATGTTCAATGTCTAAATACTAAAATCTAAATACTAAAGTCTTTTTCCTATTTTTGCACTAAAGTTGATTTATTTTTTTGCTTTCGCAAAATATTTAACCAGATATTTATTTATAAAAACGACTTATCTTAGAAGAATAGTTGGGATTAACATAGTTTAACAATCAGTAAAAATTGATTTCTTTAAGTTTTCAGCGGCAACCTTTTGTATAACGTTTAAAATCATACGGTTGTTGAGTTTTTAATTTATCTTTTAAGTTGTTTTTCGTAAAGATTTGACCCGTTTTAAAAATCGGTCAGGTCTGGTTATCAAAAAATCTGTATCCAAATATGAATATTGTAAAATTTACTTTTTGTCCGTTCCAAGAAAATACTTATATATTGTATGACAATACGAAAGAATGTGTCATTATAGATCCGGGGTGTTATGATGATAGGGAACGAAATAGTTTGGTAAAGTTTATCGAAAGTCGGGAATTAATACCTGTTCGATTGATTAATACACATTGTCATATCGACCATATTTTTGGTAATAAATTCGTTTCCGAAAAATATAATTTACCATTAGAATCACACAAAGAGGAGCAGCAAATGATTGAATATTCTATGTTAGCCGCTCAAAAATACGGCCTGACTTTAGAACAATCTCCTGCAATTTCTGTATTTTGGAACGAAGGCGATGTGATCACTTTTGGGGAGTCCGAATTGGAAGTTTTATACACGCCGGGACATTCGCCAGCAAGTATTTCTTTTTATGCTCGAAAAGATAACTTTGTCATCGGTGGCGATGTTTTATTTCGTCAAAGTATTGGTAGAACAGATTTGCCGGGTGGCGATTTTGATACGTTAATCAATTCTATTCGCACGAGATTTTTCACCTTACCAGATGAAACGAAAGTTTATTCTGGTCATGGCGAGGTGACGACCGTTGGATTTGAAAAATTAAATAATCCTTTTGTACAATAGATTTCACCACAGCGTTTTAGGAGTTCCACAGCGTTTTTTTATTGCTTCGCAATTTTTTTATACGATCAAATTTATTCAATCGGTAAAAATAATAAGTAAAAAAATTGAACGAAGTGAAAATCAAAAAAACGCTAAGAAACTCCCCGAATGCTGCGGTGAATAATAGAAAATAAATGAAAAGAACAGACGTAAATAGTTTAGGAGAATTTGGTTTAATTGACCATTTAACGAGGAATTATCAACCAAAACAACCATCGACATTGAAAGGAATTGGCGATGATGCAGCGGTGATTGATAATGGAAAATTCAAAACGGTAATTTCGACCGATATGCTTTTGGAAGGGATTCATTTTGATATGATGTACACTCCTTTGAAGCACTTGGGTTATAAAGCGGTGGTTGTAAATTTGTCAGACATTTATGCAATGAATGCGATTCCAAAACAAATTACAGTTTCCATTGCGATTTCAAATCGCTTTTCTGTAGAAGCGTTGGATGAATTATACGAAGGTATTTATTTGGCCTGTGAAAAATATAACGTAGACTTAATCGGTGGTGATACGACCTCCTCTTTGAAGGGTTTAGTGATTAGCGTTACGGCAATCGGACAAGGCGAAACGGATAAATTAGTGTATCGTAATAAAGCGAAAGCTGGTGATATTTTGTGCATTACCGGAGATTTGGGTGCTGCTTATTTGGGTTTGCAAATCTTAGAACGTGAAAAGCAAATTTACCTTGAAAATCCGGATGTAAAACCTGATTTGGAAAAGCAAGACTATTTAGTCGGACGATTATTGAAACCAGAAGCAAGAGGCGATATGATTGAGCATTTTGCTTTAGCAAACCTTATCCCAACTTCGATGATGGATATTTCGGACGGTTTGGCTTCGGAACTTTATCATATTTGTTCCCAATCAGATGTTGGTGCATTCGTAGAAGAAGCGAACGTTCCGATTCATCCAGATACGGAAGAACAAGCGATTAAATTCAAATTCGATCCAATCACTTGTGCATTGAGTGGCGGAGAGGATTATGAGTTGTTATTTACAATCGCAGAGTCGGATTTGGAAAAGGTTCAATATATGCCAAATGTGGCAATCATTGGTGAAATCGTGAAGAAAGAGGACGGAATTATGTTGCACACAACAGGTGGAAATATTCATAAATTAACGGCTCAAGGTTGGAATCATTTTTAGATTTTCGCTTTAATGTGATGGGAATACGGATTGAACGGATTGATGCAGATTTTTTTCTTAGGAGAAATTTCGCAGATTTCGCAGAATAAAAATGGCGTGAATGTTTAAACATTCACGCCATTTTTGTAATATTTTTTTCAGCAAAAATCAGTATTTCAATCACGTTAGAAGGTTGTTATTTAGAAAAAAATTCTTTTCCTCTAACGTAAATAGCAAATTTTTCTGCCAAACTACGATTACAATCATCATAGATTTGGATATAATCTATTTTATCCTTCCTTTCAAGATGAATGCTAAAGTTCGTACCTCCTTGCAGCTGAAAATTGAAAGACATTTCAAAAGCTTCTTCATCCATCACAGCCAATTTCCTCCGATTTAGCGGTGCATCCGCCAAATTTTGAAAGGAATAGCGTTGGTATTAAATATGATACTTCATACCTTTTTATTTATTTAATTGTTTGAATATTCGATTATTTTTCGTCACTGAATGATTAACAATCGAACAAACAATCAAATATTATCTATAGGTTTCTTCAAAGAAGATAAAATACTCATCAATCACTTTTTTACGAACAATCGTTTTATAATTATCTTGAGAAATCACTGTCGGAATAATTTTCAAATTATCCAACGAATTGCCCATTGCTTTTTCTATATTTCCGTTCATCACACTGTTATAATATTCCATTGCTTCATCTCTTGACTTGAAACGTTTTACAACTAAAACTGGTGTTTTCAAATCCAAATAAATGGAATTTACTCTCAGACGTTCCAAACTATGAAACTCTTTATTATAATCTGAGAACTTAGCGGTAATATCATTCCGGCTCAATACTCCTGGATCATATTTTGCAATGAAGAAATGCGTTCCATCTTCCGTTGAGAATAGCCCATCTGTTTTTTTAGTCGTTGGCTTTGCAGAAGCCGTTCCATCATTTCCTAAATGCTTTAAAATATTTGCAGCCGTTTTGGATTCATCCGTTTCGGGATACGTTTTCACCACTTCATTTAATGCAATCTTATAAGGATCTTTTCCATTCAAACTTCCTTCGCACATTGCTGCTAATAAAGCAAACTTAGCCCTCATCAAGTTTTCTTTCGGATTAAATAATTTATCTACCTTATCTACCTTATCCAATGCTACTTTCGCATTTCCTTTTTCGAATAGTTCATATGCATTATTATAATAATCTGCGATACGAACTTGTTTTAGCGTTTCTTTTTCCAAGAATTTTGGATCTGTAATTGCTTTAGCGAATTTGCTTTCCTTATCTGTGTTTAGGACAATATCTTTATACTTATTGGCATTCACGAAATCAGGTTTTTCGCGATACATTACATAGAGTAAATAAGCCGATTCCATTTTGTATTTATTTTCAGGATAACGAGTCATTAACTGTTCCAGGATATCAATTGCTTTCCGATTATTTTTTAATCTATCCCGATACAAAGGACCTAAAGAAGCCATGGCATCACTGATTTTACCATTTGCAGTTTTGAGTTGAGTATCCGTTTCTGGAACGCCCATTTTCTTAAAAATTCCATCTACTTCCGTAGAAGTTAATTCCGTGAAACTGCTGCTATATTCCTCGATTTCGCTACCACCGATTTCACTACCTTTTCGGTTAGAACGTCGCCAATCATCCGAGAGTCTTCGCTGTCCCCATTTACGTTCAAAATCTCGTTTTCCTTTACGAACGCCATCTGAATCATAAGCCCACCAAGTTCCAATATTTGCAGCTCCGTTTCGTCCGCTACTAGCTCTTGCCGTTGTTAAATTAGTGGCCTTCGTTCTTCTCCCTGTTGTTTTTTTGCCTTTTGCGGCAGCTTCTTTTGCTTTCTGTTCCTCTTTTCTAATTTGCAAAGCTAAAGCCATTCTTCCATCTTCGGACATTTTTGAAATGTGAATCAAGCTATCTTGCATTTCAATAACCTCAATGTTTTCAGCGATTTCCTTTAGTGAAATACTACGAGATTCCGCCGATAAATAACGCTCATCCGATTTTCCCATTACCGTCAAAGTACTGTCGTAGTAATATTTAGAATTCGTGTAAACCTCATCTTCATAGAATAATTCTGCTAACAGATAATAAGCTTCTGATTTTTGAGCTTTATTTTTGACATTGTTATAAACAGAACGTTGCAAGTGAGAAATTGCTAAATCACGATTATCTCGCTTCAATTCTATTTCTGCCATCGCAAAATAAACCTGATCAAGGTATTCCTCATTTTTCTCATCCTTCAGCATTTTTTCCAAATCCCGAATTGCATCGTCCATTGAACCGTCTCCATTCTCATAAGAATTTTGAGCGATACTTAATCGAGTATTAAATTCCATTTCATACACCGGACGCAATTTTAAAACCTGCTCATAAGTTGCATATGCCTCTTGTCCTCGTCCTGCTCTTTGGTGTAATTGTCCTAAAATATATGTGTAACGAGTCTTTTGTTTTCTATCTTTCGACAATGCCACCGCTCTCGTCAAAGGGGTAACTGCTTTATCATATTCCTTCAATTTCAAATACGCATAGGCCTCCGTCGCTTCTATCTCTGCCTGAATATTCTGCGGCAATGTTTGCGTTCTACGTAATCTATTTAGAATGATAAATGCTTCATCATAACGTTCTGATGCGACCTGCGTTTTCGCCAACCAAAGCATTGCTTCCTTATGTGCAGGACGATGTTTTAAGAAGTACTTTTTCGCATCGTCATCCGTCGGTATTTCCGCAATGACCTCTTTCGGTTTATCTTCCTCTTTGGGTTCTACCAAGTTTCCATATCTATCTCTCGGACGCTTCACCTTCTTCAAGCCTTGATTTTTCTTCTTTTCCTTCTTAGTACGAGACTTCTTACCTTTTTTCTTCTTTTTGCCCTTTTTCTTCGCACGTTCTTTTTCCAGTTTTTCTGGATCTAACTCAGAGATAATATACTTAAATGTGCTTTCTGCATCTTGATAATCTCTTTTTAAGAATTCAGATTGACCAATTAATAAATAACTATCATCCGTCCAATGACTCATTCGATGTAATGAAACTGCGACACCAGACTTTTTAATCACAATGTCCAAATCTCCGGAAGAGGATTCTGGATTCTCTGCTGCGAGAAAACGATACATTGGTAAAATCTGATTATAATTTTCCTGATGTTGATCATCTAATGCTTTAATGACTTTCTGCATTTTTAAATCTGCATTGAAATAAGCATTATATTTATGAGTCAAATCATGATAAGCCTTTTTGGCTATCGTCTGTTCTTCTTTCTTCTTCTGACCATAAACTGGTAAAGCCACCAAAATGGTGAAAGAAAGTAATATAAAAAATCTAAAATTTTTGAAATTCAACATCGTATGATTCGTGTTTTGTCGATTTAGTTTTATCCTCACTTACAAGTTGGGATCAACCCTCTATTTATCAATTAAAATTAAAAAAATATAAAGGTTGAAAGTCATAATTTATAATTTATCGCCCATAGTTTAATAATGGCATTATAATAATATGAATTAATTTACGAACTTTGGGGGATTGTATTTTACAGAACGCATAAAAATTAAAAATATCGTTTCAAATAACGGTTTTAATGCAAATTTATCTCAAATTATATAAAATAAGCGATAAATAGTTTTATTCTGTAAATTCAAACGACGAAGTATTAACACAAACGAATGGCAAAGGAACAGAATAAAAGGTGGGAACAGAGAAAGGAACGGTTACAACATCGCTACCGATTAGTAGTAATGAATGACGAAACCTTTGAAGAGGTTGGTTCTTATCGTTTAACATTAATGAATGTCTATATTTCATTCAGTATTGTATTGGTACTCTTAGTGACCTTAGTCATTCTGCTTTTCATATTCACGCCTATCAAACAATATCTTCCCGGTTACGGACAAGTCAACTCGAATCAAGAGATTTATAAAATCGAACGCCGATTATATGAATTGGAAGCGGAAGTTCAAGCACGAGAAATATATTTAGAAAGTGTCCGAAATGCACTGACGAATAATGTGGAATACAAACCGGAGAATGTAAAAGATGAAAGTGAAGCGGTGAAAGACACGATATTGAATGTAGAGCCAAATGCAGCCGATTACCAGCTAAGAAGAGTGGTGGAAACCGGACAGTTCGCAGGAGGAGGAGATAATGAAGTAAAGTCCAACTTTACTGAAAATACGAAAAGCATTGAACAAATGTTTTTTGTACCACCAATTCAAGGCACAACAAGTGCCAGCTTTAGACCGGACAAAAAACATTACGGAATAGATATTATTGCTCCTCGAAACACACCGATTAAGGCAGTTGCGGATGGAATGGTGATTACTTCTGATTGGACTTATGACACTGGAAATGTCATTGCTGTTCAACACGAAAATAATATTATATCATTTTATAAACACAATTCTGTTTTATTAAAAAAAGTTGGTAGTTTTGTCAACGCAGGCGAAGCCGTTGCTATTATTGGAAATACAGGTGAATTAACCGATGGACCTCACCTACATTTCGAGCTTTGGTATAGGGGGAATCCTGTGAATCCGGCGGAATATATTAACTTTAATTAGGGTATAAGACCAAGATTCAGCCTGGTCGGAAAGGAATACATTCTTACCAAAATGGAGTTTGGTATTACTTAAATTTACATAATGATTGGGAAAATAACCATTATTTATTTTTTCAGTTTCGATGAATATAATCAATTAGATTAATCAAATCATTTAAGTTAACTATCAAATATGACTTACATTTCGATTAATGAGGTCATAATTAATAGTTAATAATTAATATTTACAGTACTATGTTTGGTGGAAAAGAAAAAAGTGGCACAGTTAAAAGTAATATTTCTTCAGCATCTGTAGGTGCGCTGAATACTTTAGTAGAAGGAACCGTTATAGAAGGACAAGTTACCGCAAAAAGTGATATTCGTATTGACGGAATGATTCGTGGAAATTTGAATTGTGAAGGAAAGGTAATTATTGGTATAACCGGTTTTATTGAAGGTCAAATCAACTGTACGAATGCTGTAATTCAAGGAAAATTTGAAGGTACATTGAATGTAAAAGAATTATTGAACGTTCGTGAATCTGCAAAAATAAATGGTGAAGTTACGACTGGCAAATTGATTGTAGAATCAGGTGCTGTATTTAATGTAACTTGTAAAATGGGTAAACAAACCGCAGAAAATGGAAACGCCACAGAAAGAAAATCAACACAAGTCAAACGACTTAAAAAAGAAGCAAGTTAGACAGGATAAAGGAATGCAAGCTTACGCCAGATATTCTGGTATTGCACTTCAATTAGGAGGAACAATTGCTATTGGAGCATTTATTGGGCGTAAGCTTGACCAATATTTTGGATTAGAAAAACCTTTATTAACCGCTCTTTTTGCATTACTTGCCACTGTCGGAGGAATCTATATGATGGTTCGAGGACTAATTGGCAGTAATAATGAATGATAAATCATTTTCATATTCATAATTCACGAATGAGTGTTCGACAATTTACCATACAATTGACCATCGTCTCCATTTTTGTTGCTGTCGTACTTTGGTTGCTTTCTATATTTTCGATTTTCCATACACACCAACAATTATCTTGGATGAGTTTAATCTTATTCATTATGATTAGTGTCCTCATGTTTTTTTCGGGTCGTTGGGGCGTTGAACACAGGAATAAGAGCATGTTCATCTCTTTGATGTATATTTATATGGGTTTCAAAATGCTTCTGTCTATCATACTGATTATGCTTTATTATCTTTATGTCGAGCCGGAATCTAATTTATTCATTCTTCCATTTTTTGCCGTCTATTTTATTTTTACAATATTCGAATCCTACTTTTTAATGAAATTAAATGACGCTGGTAAATAGTTAGGAGTCAAATAATTCTCCTTTTGAATATTTAAGGAATCAATGCTTATTTTTAACAAAAAGCCTTGCAAACATAACGTTTGCAAGGCTTTTTTAATATAAATATATAATATTGAATGGGCATTTTTCGGTATCATCGGCTGCCCGTCCCGAAACCTCGTGGATTTCCATCACATCAAGTGCATCAATTGTTAAAATTTAAAGAGCAGCACTAAACTGTTTCAAGAAACGAACATCATTTTCGAATAACAAACGAATATCACTAATTCTGTAAGCTAACATTGCTTGACGTTCAATTCCCATTCCGAAAGCAAACCCTGAATATTTGGTAGAATCGATTCCGCAGTTTTCTAAAACTTGAGGGTCAACCATTCCACAACCCAAAACTTCTAACCAACCGGTTCCTTTCGTAATTCTATAATCCGTTTCATCATTTAATCCCCAATAAACGTCCATTTCTGCACTCGGTTCTGTGAATGGAAAATAAGAGGGACGCAAACGAATTTTGCTCGCACCATACATTTCTTTCGCAAAGAAATTCAATGTTTGTTTCAAATCTGCAAAAGATACATTTTCATCAATATACAAACCTTCAACCTGATGAAATTGACAATGTGAACGTGCTGAAACCGTTTCATTGCGATAAACTCGTCCTGGTGCAATGATACGAATTGGCGGTTGATTATTCTTCATTGTTCGAGCTTGAACTGACGAAGTGTGTGTACGCAACAACATTTCTGCACTTTGCTGCAAATAGAATGTATCTTGCATATCTCTTGCAGGATGATCTTCTGGCGTATTCATCGCTGTAAAATTATGCCAATCATCTTCGATTTCTCTTTCTTCCGCAACGGTAAAACCAATGCGACCAAAAATATCGACAATCTTATTCATCACAATCGAAACCGGATGACGATTCCCTAAATGCAATGATTCTGCAGGAGCAGTCAAATCCAATTCATTTGCCTGACTCTTTTCAGCTTCTGCTTCGATATCCTCTTTCAACCGTTGGTAAGCAGTTTCTGCACCTTGCTTTACACTATTTACCAATTGTCCATAATCTCGTTTCATCTCATTCGGAATATTTCGCATTTCGCTCATTAACGATTTTACGATTCCTTTTGAGCCAATATATTTTATTCTAAACTGTTCTAAAGCCTCTTTAGCATCTGGTTTTGCTGCCTCAATTTCTGCTAAAACAGCTTTTGCCTTTTCAAATATCTCGTTTGCCATAATTTTATATTGGTTTTAAGGTTTTAAGATTTAAAGGTTTTGATTGCTTAAATAGCTTTCTAATTACACAATAAATATCGTTATTGGTCATTTCCCTTTATACCTGAATACCTTTATGCCCCTATACCTAATTTTTTGAACTACAAAAGTAAGTTATTCGTTTCGTTTGTCGTAATTTAGGAATAAAGTTGTTTAAAAATTAAGTCACTACAAACTTCGGTTTGGTATTAAATGAAATTTTCAAAACGGGAATGTATCAATTACAGCATCATATTTATATAGAAAATTACTACATTTGTTTTTTTTAATGACCGATTAATAATTAATAATACATCGTTAGACGTGTTCAGAATATTTTTCATAAAGTGAATAAATCAAAAAAAACCGTTATACCGACGGAGGTCGGTATCTCTCGATTATAAGTCTTAATTCAAAAAAAAGTCACCAATTTTTATTTTGGAAGTAGTTGAAATTTTGTTTCGTTACTTTTAGGAAATACCGATTTCCATGGATATGACTGTTTCTCTTGAATTCTTGATATCGTAAAAATCTAAAACGGTGATTCATTCAGAAAAAAAATATTCTGAACATCCTAATTAACAGTTAACACTTCAATATGAAATACTTTTTTTTATTGTTTCCGATGCTACTTTTTAGCACTTGTACCAAAAAGCAAATCAGTACGGTTGAGGCTTCAAAAAATGCAACGCCACAGATCAAAAATGTCATTTTACTAATTGGCGATGGAATGGGCGTAACGCAAATTTCTGCAGGAATGTATATGAACGGCAATACGTTAAATCTGGAACGTTGTAAAGTTGTCGGTTTACACAAGCCGAGTGCTTCTAATAATCTAGTAACAGATTCTGCAGCTGGTGCGACCGCTTTTGCTTGTGGCAAAAAAACATATAATGGAGCAATCGGTGTTGATCCGGATAAAAAACCTGTAAAATCAATTTTGGAGCACGCAGAAGAACAGGGTTTAGCAACGGGTTTAGTCGCAACTTCTACGATTACACACGCTACTCCTGCAAGTTTCATTGCTCACGTTGAGCAGCGAAAAATGATGGAAGAAATCGCAATGTATTTTATGAAAACCGAAGTTGATTTATTCATTGGAGGTGGAAAAAAATATTTTGATAATCGTTCTGACAAGAAAAACTTATCTAAGCAATTACGAGAAAACGGCTACTATGTAAGTGATTTTGTAACGGAAACTTTAGAAGATGTAGAGATTCCAATGGATAAGAATTTCGCTTATTTTACGGCCAATGATAATCCTTTACCTGCTTATCAAGGTAGAGATTATATCGGCGTCGCAGCTCGAAAAGCAATTAGTTATTTAGACCAAAAATCAGCGGACAAAGGTTTCTTTTTAATGATAGAAGGAAGTCAAATCGACTGGGGTGGACATGCTAATAATTCTGATTATATCGTTTCAGAAGTTATTGATTTTGACAATGCGGTAAAAGCGGCCTTGGACTTTGCAGAAAAAGATGGTCAGACTTTAGTGGTCATTACAGCGGATCACGAAACTGGTGGCTACGCTATCAATAAAGGTTCAACGTTGGATTCATTAGTTACGCAGTTTACAACGGATTATCACACCGCAGATTTAATTCCTGTTTTTGCTTTTGGTCCAGGAGCGGCAGAATTCGGTGGTATTTATGAAAATACCGCTATTTTTGATAAAATGATGAAAGCGTTATTTGAGTAGAAAGTTTTCGAGTTGGCAGTATTCACACTTCACACTCTAAAATCTAATAACTAAATAAAAAAAAATGATACAAAGAATACAATCAATTTTTCTATTAGTTGCTTCGGCTTGTAGTTTTGCCTTATTCGGATTACCGTTTGCATCCGTAAAAGAAACGGTTCAAGGTTCTGCTCTTTTTAGCAATGATACCGTTTACAATTTAAGCGATAGTACGGCCTTATTAATCATTTATGCACTTGCAGGTTTATTAGCTTTTGGTGCAATTTTTTTATTCAAAAGTCGTACACAGCAAAAAACAGTCGCCCGTATTGCTGCTGTTTTTAACCTTATTGGTATCGTTTTGGCACTTGTCTTATTTATTCAAGATGGTGTGATGCAAACAAGTACAACTCCAAATGACGGAATTGGACTTTATACACCGATTATTGGTTTTGTGCTAATTTTGTTGGCAGTTAGAGCGATTGGAAAAGATGAGAAATTAGTGAGAGGAATGGATAGGTTGAGGTAATTAAAATTCATATTCAATCATATAAAAAACGCTTCATATTTTAAAAATATGAAGCGTTTTTTTATTGTAAATGAATTCAAAATCGTTTATGCCTTATTCACCATCCATAAAGCGGCTTTCCCAAAATATCCGAGAATCTGCATGCTCACTTCTTCCGTCATTTCAATCTCCTCAATAGATTCTGACATTGCTTTTAGCCATCTATCACTTCCGTCCATATCAATGGCATAAGGAAAATGACGCCGACGTAATCTCGGATGCCCTCGCTTTTCGGAATACGTTGTTGGCCCACCAAAAGTCTGAACTAAGAACATATATAAACGATCTTCTGCCGGTGCTAAATCTTTTGGGTACATTGGTCGAATAACGTCATCTTCCGCTATCTTTTCATAAAAAACCGAAACTATTTTTCTGATTTTTTCTTCGCCTAACGCTTCGTAAATCGTCATTTTAATTAATTTAGGGAGTTTTTCTAGTATTAGTATGATAAGTAGTTTTCACATTTGAACTATGAATACCATTGAAATTACGAATACTATTGAAACTAAGGGGCAAACGCACTTAATTATTTCGTTTGATAATTTACCCAATAAATCATTATAATGACAAAATAATATTTGCTGACGGTGTTTTTTGCTCCTCTTCCCTGATGAAAAGAAGCAAAAACTTGCCCGACAAGCAGCAGGCGGGTCAAAGCTTGACTGATTTTTTACAATTGAAAGTATTGAAAAACCTAAACAGGTTGAAACTTATCTTCGCTCAAACATTAATTTGCTCTTAAGGCTTTCCCAATACTTTCGGCCTGAAATCAAAAATGTCAATCCAAAATATCAATCCGAAATCACAACTATATTTTGATGTGTTTGCCCTTATTCAAATTAACGTTCAATATAAATTTTGTTATTATCCTCCATTGCTCGGCGCTCCTTATTGCTTTTGAAGAACTTTGTATCGATTACTAATAGACCGAAAGACTCCGTGTTATCTTTGGTTTGTTTGGCGTGATGTGTACCGTGAGCTTTAACGATAGCTTTCGAGTATTTTGATTCTAACTGGTTGAACCATTTGAAACGGCGATGAATATAAACATCGTGAACTAAAAAATAAATTAATCCATAGATAGAGATGCCCACACCAATAAAAAATAGAAATCGATAATCGGTTACCGTTCCTGTGATATAACACGACATACTCGGTAAAGCAAAAACAATGAAAAATAAGTCATTTCTCTCAAAGAAGCCTTTATTTTCGTGAGGTTTGTGATGTGATTCATGCCATGACCATAAAACGCCATGCATTATATATTTATGTGCGAACCATGCGACAAACTCCATTCCGGCAACTGCTGCTAAAGTAACTAAAACGTAATACATATAATTAAGAATTAACTTGTCCCAGTTTACCCCATTTCTACTCGGGGAAACTTCGGGATAAATTATGAATGAGGAACCCTCTCTTCTCAACTTTCTGAGAAACCTCGAAATCCATTCATAATTTGTTTTTAAAAATAGTTTTTTCAAAAAACAGAATTTGATTTAATTAGTTCAAAAAAAAACCAACTTTATCCACTAAAACTGTTTTGTTAGGGTTTTCTAAAATACTAAATTACAGTTTTCTTCATTAAATCATCTTGACAAAAGTTAGTTATCCTTAAAATTCGCTCTCAATTGAACTTTACCTATTCCTTTTTTGTAATTTTGTGGTATAATCAATAACATAAATTATTGGTAAAACATAAAATCTGCGGAATACGCAAGAGAAATTTAAAAAAATGAGCAAACACGGAAATGTTTTAGTGGCAATGAGTGGCGGAATTGATTCGACAGTTACCGCTTTGATGCTTCATGAAGAAGGTTATAACGTCATCGGAATTACGATGAAAACTTGGGATTATGCCAATTCTGGCGGCTCAAAAAAGGAAACTGGTTGTTGTAGTTTGGATTCTATCAATGATGCGAGAGCCGTTGCGGTAGATCGAGGGTTTCATCATTTCATCGTGGATATTCGAGCGGAGTTTGGTGATTATGTGATTGATAATTTCGTGGATGAATATATGGCCGGAAGAACACCAAATCCTTGTGTATTGTGTAATACACATATTAAATGGGATGCGTTGATGCGTCGTGCGAATGCAATGGATTGTGAATTTATTGCAACTGGTCATTATGCAAAAGTTGCAAAAAATAATGGCAGAAGTTTTATTACTAAAGCTAAAGACGACAGGAAAGACCAAAGTTATGTGCTTTGGGGATTGAATCAAGAATGTATGGAACGAACGAAATTTCCACTCGGACCTTACACCAAACCAGAAGTCCGCCAAATGGCAGCAGATTTTGGTTATACTGATTTATCCAAAAAAGGAGAAAGCTATGAAATTTGTTTTGTGCCAGATAATGATTATCGAGGTTTCTTGAAACGTCGTGTGGAAGGTTTGGAAGAACGTGTGGCTGGTGGAAATTTTATTGATACAAAAGGAAATATTCTTGGAACACACGAAGGTTATCCATTTTATACGATTGGACAACGTAAAGGTCTAGGAATTGCACTTGGGCATCCGATGTATGTTACTAAGATTGAACCGGAAACGAATACGGTTGTTTTGGGTGAAGTGGATGATTTGTTGAGAAATGGAATGACCGTTGGAAAATTGAATTGGCAAAAATATGACTCTGCTCCGATTGGTACAGAACTTACGGCTCAAATTCGATATAATGATCCTGGTGTTTTAAGTAAAATTTCTCCTTTCGATGATGAAAGAATTAGCGTAGAATTTATGGCAAATGTTCGTGGTATTGCACCGGGACAATCAGCTGTTTTCTATGAAGGTGATGATATTGTTGGTGGCGGAATTATTCAAGGAAGTTTAGGGTTTTAGGTGCAAAAGGAATCCTGAGAACAAATTGGGATAAGTTACAGACTTAATATATTTTACGGATTACACAGCTTTTTTATACAAAAACACCATCGAACTTTCGATGGTGTTTTTATTTGTAACAAACGTTAATTTTCTAAACATTTTATTAAATTTGAAATTCATTGTTAATAATAAATCTAAAAAATGAATTCACCCAAATATTGTAGTACTTGCGGAAGTGAATTAAAATCGTCAATTCGTGATGGCGTCGGACGTTTAGTTTGTTCTGAAGAATCTTGCGATTATGTTTTTTGGAATAATCCAACGCCAGTTGTTGGCGCTATCGTGCAGCAAGGCGATCATATCATTCTGGTGCAAAGTATAGGTTGGCCAAAACATTGGTATGCTCTGGTAACAGGTTTTTTGGAAGCCAATGAATCTGCTGAAAATGGTATCAAAAGAGAGGTTGAAGAAGAAATCGGAATAGTACCGAAATCTGTAAACTTTGTCGGTTTGTATCCATTTTTCAGAATGAATCAATTATTAATCATTTATCATGTTGAAGTCGATGAAAATGCGAAAGTTATACTTCAAACCAGTGAATTATCGGATTATCGAAAAGTACCAATCGAAGAGGTAGAACCTTGGGATACAGGAACTGGTCATGGTTTGAGAGATTGGTTGCGAACAAAAGGATATGAAAGAAAGTTAACTCCATTGCGTGAAATAAAAGGGGAATAATGAGTACGTTTGATTCATATATTAATGCATCAATACGACCTATCGGCGTTTTCGATTCTGGTTTAGGTGGTTTATCAGTCTGGTTGGAATTGGTGAAACTGATGCCAAATGAATCGATTATCTATTTTGCCGATAGTGGAAATTGTCCTTACGGAAATCGTCCAAAATCTGAAATTATTGATTTATCAATTCGCAATACCGAATTTTTATTATCACAAGGTGCGAAAGTAATTGTCATCGCTTGTAATACGGCGACTGGAGTAGCGATTAACGTTTTGAGAGAAAAATTTGATATTCCATTTATCGGAATGGAACCAGCTGTAAAACCTGCTGCGGAACAAACAAAAACTGGTAATATTGGCGTTTTGGCAACGAAAGGAACTTTGGAAAGCGAAACCTTTCTTCAGACCAAAAATGCTTATACGAAAGATGTCACTGTTTATATGCAAATTGGTAGAGGACTGGTTGAAATTGTTGAAAATCAAGAATTCTATGCAGAATCTACGTTAGATTTATTAAAAAAGTATGTTCAGCCAATGTTAGATAATGACGTAGATAAAATCGTTTTGGGCTGTACACATTATCCGTTTTTGCGACCAGTTTTTGAAAAGTTTTTACCATCAAATGTAGATTTAATAAATCCTTCTCCTGCCGTTGCTCGACAAACACTACGAAAATTAGAAGAATTTCAAATTCAAAATTTAGAAGAAAACCATCAACCGGATTATAAATTTCATACCAGCGGAAACGCACAGATTCTAAATAACTTTTTGAAATATATTAAAATCAAATAAGAAAACTTTTATTTATAAGAGCAAAAGTGTGATTTTGAGTTATTCAGGTATCAAAACCTTGGAACGATGAATAAAACCGGTTTAAAGTCAACCTTTTATTTGCGGTTAAACTTCAAAGAAGAAATCGCAATTTTAAATTTGACAATATTCATTAATGCCTATTATAATGACGTTATTGATGAAAATAGAAATTGGTAAATTAAAAAATGATGAATATAGATTGGCTTCGATGTTAAAACTATGGTTTCATTCTAAAGAATTAAAGGAGTGATTCGAAAATGCTTACTATGAAGTAATGGAGGGAAATTAGAATTTAGCCGAGTATAATGGAGCTATGTAGTACATTATTTTACTCTAAAAGGGACTATTTCTCATATAAATCAATTATTTACCTCGAAATAGATAAAAAAACTAGGAAACTATTTTTTTTACAGAAAACGTTAGTATATTTGCACCGCTTTCGAAGGAAAGTAAATTAAATTAGCAATTTATCCATAGAAACAATTGGTGAGATGGGTGAGTGGTTTAAACCACCAGTTTGCTAAACTGACGTACTTTTAACGAGGTACCGCGGGTTCGAATCCCGCTCTCACCGCATTGTAAAATAAGAAATTTCGGGGCGTAGCGCAGCCCGGTTAGCGCACCTGGTTTGGGACCAGGGGGTCGCAGGTTCGAATCCTGCCGCCCCGACAAAAATTATATTCTTTTCGAAGAGTATTTTTTTATTTTTGTCGGTTGTAAATATTCAATCAACCAAAATTTTCTTATTTTTCATTGATAAATTAAAATAGTTCGGGGCGTAGCGCAGCCCGGTTAGCGCACCTGGTTTGGGACCAGGGGGTCGCAGGTTCGAATCCTGCCGCCCCGACTAAAAAAAAGGCATTTTCTTCGGAAAATGCTTTTTTTTAATTTAAAGTAAAAGTTTATCGGAGCTTAGCTCAGTTGGTTTAGAGCGCTGCCTTGACAGGGCAGAGGTCACTGGTTCGAATCCAGTAGTCCCGACGAATAGAAAGCATCTTCAGCAATGAAGATGCTTTTTTTAGTTTTAGCTATATTTTCAGCGTTATTCATAATACCTTCTTTGATTTCTTTAATGACAAGGATAAATGCACTAAACTATCTTTTTGAAAACCAAAGCCGGTTCGTTATTTTGTTAAATTATTACTTTGGTGGAATAATATTCATCAATAAAATCTCCTGCCTTTTTTAACCAAAATAAGTAAGAATAAGATTTAATTGATTTTTCCAGTAGATTTAATCTAAAATGCCAATCGAAAATACGAATCCAAGATTGTAATTATGTTCTGAGGTATTTGCCACTATTTAATGATAGGTTATAAAAATACGAAATAACTTAGCATCCATTTTTTTAGTTTAGTTCATCGGTATTCATTATCCCTATCTTATTCCTTATTTTAATAAATATATTTTTACAGGAAGGGTTTCAAAAAGCTATTTGTACTTATTCTGCTTTTTAGAATTTCTCATCCTATTAATATTCGGATGAATATTGATAGGATTAAAATCAGTATGATATAATAAGTTTTCAAAACTGTAAAAGGTTAGGCACGATAAAAAATAAGTGACACAAAGAATTTAATACTATTTAAATTCCGAAATGATTTTGCCGTTCCTTTGGGAATCATTCACACAGTGATTATCTCTTTTCGTACTTTCAAAGGTATAATTCATACATTTTAACTATTTCTTTCCAGAAAAGATGAGAACTTTACATTAGTGAGGAGAAATAAATTACGTTGCTTGAAAATATTTTTTCTTTTTTTTAATAATCTGCCCGTTCGCACAGAAGGCCAGTTACATCAAAAATAAGTCTATAATTACGATTATGCACTGCTTTTTGGTTCGTCCGACTGTTGCTCGTCGAGCAGATTCTTGAAAGAACAAGTACATATTGGTGGCGCAACTTTATTTATTTTTCTTTACTTCTTTACAAGAATTGATAAATTTGCATTTCTATTCTATATATTGCCAAATATTATCGCTTCTTTTTATGAGAAAAACCTCAAAATTCTATCTTTGTGTATTATTGTTGTTTTATTAAAATAGGGGATAATGGGATTGATAGATACACATGCACATTTGTATTCAGAACAATTTGAAGCAGATAGGAATACAGTTATGCAACGTGCTTTTGATGAAGGTGTTGAAAAGATTTTTTTACCGAATATAGATAGTGAATCTATCGAAGGAATGTTTGAGTTGGAAGCAGCTTTTCCTGATAAGTGTCATGCTTTAATGGGTTTACATCCTTGTTCTGTAAAAGAAAATTATAAAGAGGAGTTAAAAATCGTCGAAAAATGGCTTGGTGAACGTTCTTTCAAGGCAGTAGGGGAGATTGGAATTGATTTGTATTGGGATAAATCGACTTTTGATATTCAAAAAATCGCTTTTCGGGAACAGATTAATTGGGCAAAAGAGTTGAATGTTCCAATCATTATCCATGCACGAGATTCAATAGACGAAATCATCCAGATTGTTAAGGAAGAAAAGGACGAAAGATTGACAGGAATTTTCCACTGTTTTTCAGGAACAATAGAGCAAGCTCGTCAGATTATGGACTTGGAATTCTACATGGGTTTAGGTGGTGTTTTGACGTTCAAAAAATCAGGTTTAGATCATGTTGTAAAAGATATTCCAATGGAATATTTGGTTTTAGAGACAGATGCACCTTATTTATCTCCGACACCGAAAAGGGGAAAGCGAAATGAGAGTAGCTATATAAAGTATGTAGCGTCGAAATTAGCAGCAGTTAAGGATTTGAGTGAAGAAATTGTAGCGAAAGTGACTACAAAAAATGCTTTAACTGTCTTTAAAGTGTAAGATTGCATGTTTTTAAGAACATGGAATGAAAAAATTTTGAATTACAACTTTTATTTACAATTTTTGTGGATCCTGTGGTTAATTAGATTAATATTATTCTGAGTAATCGCAAATTTCACCACTAATAGAGAGGTAAATGATTTGGAGAGGTGGCCGAGTGGCCGAAGGCGCACGCTTGGAAAGCGTGTAAACCCCACAAGGGTTTCGTGGGTTCGAATCCCACTCTCTCCGCAGTAATGAATACGGAGCAAATGCTAAGTATAATTACTATTAAATATAACCAGATTTTTAAAATCTTTTTTGTAAATTTTTAAAACATAATACAACTCGAAAAATCCTATCGTTATGAGAAAACTATTTGTGCTCGTTTTCGTGCTGTGTTTGGCTGTTTTTGCAAGCAATGATGCTTTTGCACAACAACAACAAATACAAGAACAAGGAGAAGTAACAGAACAACAACAAGCAGTAGAACAACAACAAGTAGTAGAACAACCTGTTGTTGAGGAAACTGTTGTTGAAGCGCCTGTTGAAGAAGCTGGTGGTTCTGATTTTGGACATCAATTATTAAAGCGTTATTTCATTGAAGGTAGCTGGCAGTTCATGTCTCTAGTATTAGTTTGTTTAATCTTAGGATTAGCATTTGCTATTGAGCGTGTGATTACATTAAATATTGCTTCTACTAACACTGATAAATTATTATCAAAAATTGAGGATGCATTAGACAATGGTGGTGTTGAAGCTGCTATGGAAGTATGTAAAGGAACTCAAGGACCTACTGCAAGTATTTTACATGAAGGCTTGAAGCGTTCAGGTGAAGGTGCTGAAAGTGTTGAGAAAGCAATCGTTTCTTACGGTGCTGTTCAGATGGGACTTTTAGAGCGTGGTTTAGTATGGATTTCATTATTCATCTCTATTGCTCCGATGTTAGGTTTCATGGGTACGGTAATCGGTATGATTTCGGCTTTTGATAAGATTGCAGAAGTTGGTGATATCTCTCCACAAATTGTTGCAGGTGGTATCAAGGTAGCCTTGTTAACAACTGTATTTGGTTTGGTTGTTGCGATTATCCTTCAAATTTTTTATAATTATATCGTTTCAAAAATTGACAGTATTGTTAACAGAATGGAAGATGCTTCTATTTCTATTGTTGACATTTTAGTAGATAAAGATATTGTTAAAACTAAATAAGAACTATAATGTATAGCTTTTTAACCAAAAACGGACAAACAATAGCGTTCGTGTCGGGGGTAGTTTTATCATTACTATTTATTATTCTCGTCATGACTAATCCGGGAACTGCGGATTTGGGTGCGGATTCATTTACAAATATGGATGCTGCGGAAACTCAAAAAAAGTTAGTATCACTAACACAGTTTGACTTAGGATTGTATATCACCTATTTTCTTTTGGCAGTCGCTGCCATTGCTACAATAGGATTTGGATTATATCACTTTATTTCATTATTGATTGATAGTCCAAAACAAGCAATGACCTCAGTGATTATCATTGTAGGATTAATAGTATTTTTTATCGTCGGTAAAATGATGTCTTCTAATATTGATAGTAGAGGCGTTATGGATGCAGCAAATGAATTTGGCGTAACTGACGGACAAAGAGGATTAATTAGTGGAGCAATTAATACAACTGTAATTGTACTTGTATTAGCTGTTGCGGCATTAATAATATCAGAGATTCGTAACTTATTCAAATAATTAGAACATGGCAAAGAAATCAAGACGTGAAGCCCCTGCTGTTAATGCAAGTTCAATGGCAGATATCGCTTTCTTGTTGCTGATTTTCTTTTTGGTGACAACAACAATTGACATCGATAAGGGAATCAGAGTAAAACTTCCACCATGGTCTGATGAAATACCGGATCCGCTTAAATTAAAAACTCGTAACGTTTTCTCTGTGTTAGTGAATGCTAATAATGAGTTATTAGTGCGTGGCGAGTCTATGGATAAAGCAGATTTAAGAGAAAAAACAAAGGAATTTATTATGAATCCTACAAATCGTGCGGATTTATCTGAAAGTCCCGAAAATGCGATTATCTCTCTTAAAAATGACCGTGGTACGGAGTACGAAACATACTTAACGGTATATAATGAATTAAAAGCTGCATATAATGAAATTTGGGAAGCCGAATCACAATTGCAAAATGGTCGCTCTTATAAAGACCTGAGCTTTGATATGCAGAAGACAATTCGTGCTGGTATACCGCTTGTAATCTCTGAAGCAGAACCAACAGATTTTGGAGAAGAATAAATTTATTGAAGAACTATCAAAAAAGTGAATTATGTCTAAGTTTTCAAAAAAACGAGGTGCTTCAACACCTGAAATATCAACGGCGTCGCTTCCTGATATTATCTTCATGCTCTTATTCTTCTTTATGGTGGTTACAGTTATGAAGGATTCATCTTTAAAGGTGAAAGTAACTGTTCCAAATGCAACAGAATTAGAAAAATTAGAGCGTAAATCTCTTGTGCATTATATTTATGTTGGGGCTCCTTTACCTCAATTTCAAGCTCAGTATGGTACTGCACCTCGTATGCAGTTGAATGATCAGTTTGCTATCGTAGATGATATTCCTTTATTCCTTGAGCAAGAAAAGCTTAAGGTGAATGAAAGGGAACGTGATTATATCACAACATCTTTGAGAGTAGATAGAGAAGCTACGATGGGTATTGTTTCGGATGTAAAAACGAAACTCCGCCAATCAAACCAGTTGAGATTGAATTATTCTGCACGTTTTAGAACAGATGATTTATAAAATTGAATTAATATCAGTTTATCGAAAAGGCTACTCAATGAGTAGCCTTTTTGTGTTTAAGGAATACTTTTAACCTTAAATTCAATCTTAACCTTAAATTCTAAATAAAATATACACCAAAATAATCTTCACTTGCATCTCAGTTAGTATAGATTTTTCCGGAGAACTCTTATTTTTATTAATCAAAGTCGTTTTTTAATTTAAAAGATAAACTATTAATTAACCTATTGCAAAAGCTTGGGATTGATATCCTGATGTAATAATCGCAATGGTTTTGGTTTATTTATTGTTAAGAAACTACTTGAAAATCCTTTTAAGATGTTGAAGAAAAATGAACGTAGAGAACGTCCTGCTATCAGTGCAGGTTCGATGGCGGATATTGCTTTTTTGTTGCTAATCTTTTTCTTGGTCGCCACGACAATTGATACGGACAAGGGAATTAAGGTGAAGCTGCCACCGATAGGTGAGGAGGATGTCATTAGTTTCCATATTAAAGAGCGGAATGTATTTAAAATATTCCTTAATGCGAAGGACGAATTATTAGTCGAAGGCAAAAATGAAGAAATTGGAAATTTGAAAGAGCGAACAAAAGCGTTTATTTTGAATCCTTCGGATGATGCAAATTTATCAGAAAGTCCTATAAGTGCAATTGTTACTTTGCAAAATGATAGAGCGACGACTTATCAAGTTTATTTGAGTGTTTATAATGAATTAAGGGCGGCGTACAATGAAATTTGGAATGAAGTAGCAACTGATTATTATGGAAAAAGTTTTAAAGATTTGGACTTTGAATTACAAAAAAAAGTTAGAAATGATTTTCCATTAATTATTTCTGAATCAGATCCGACCGATTTTGCGGAAAAATAATTGATGATTGAAAATGGATACTTGAAAATGACCGTTTTAATGCACTATTATGTTGGTTAGAACGGTCATAATTAATTAATCTTTAAGTACATAAGAGATTTGCTTTCGGCAATTCTCACATAAAATCTCATCCGCATGATCAATGGTTGCCACTTTTCCCTTGGCAGACTGCATCAAACACTTTGAATTATAAGTACAGTGTTTTAATCCAAAATTGTGTCCTAACTCATGGATAGTTACTTTTCGGAATCTTTCTATAATTTGCTTTCTATTTCTTGCTCCTCGCTGAACCCGATAAAGTGAACCGATACAACTTGAGCCTGGACGAAATCCTAAGCCCATAATTCCAAAATCTTTGTAATCTCCTTTTGTCGTGGAAATATCGGAAGTTGTTAGTCCTAATATCTTATCATAACCATTTATCTTTATTCGTTTTAAATATCGAATTAAAGAATCTGCTCGATAACGATTTCGTGGTGTATAATAAGCGTGTTTTGGTAAGTCAATTGGTGATAAGATGGTGGATTCGATGTCATACATACTATCTATTGCCATTTGAACTTCTTTTGTAATATCTTGTGGAAAGGATTCAAAAGGCTGAATGGCAACTTTTATTTTATGAAATTTAGAAGGGATAATCGTTGTATCTTCACAACTAAGAAAGAATAGGCAAATTGCGATAATTACTATTAGTTGTTTCATAAGCGGGGTCTTAGATTATTTGATACTGGTTTTGAAGTATGAAAATTAGAATGCATACACTGAATATAAGGAACAAAATATGGAAAATTTAATACTTTCGGAAATATGGGTTTATCCAATCAAATCATTAGGAGGAATTTCATTGAAGTCTTCATTGGTAACTAAGAGAGGATTGAAATACGATAGAAGATGGATGTTAGTGGATGAGAATGGACGATTTTTGACGCAACGGAGTTTTCCTGAAATGGCTTTATTACAAGTTGAAATCTTGGAAAATGGTTTAAAGGTTTATCATAAATTGAATAAAAGGGAGGTTTTAGAAATTTCTTTCGAGGCAAAGCCCTTGGAGTATTTGAAGGTTCAAGTTTGGGATGATGAATGTGATGCTCATACGGTTAGTGAAGTAGCGAATAACTGGTTTTCTGAGGTTTTAAATCAGAAATGTCGATTGGTATATATGCCTGAGGACAGTTTGCGTCAGTTGGATAAACGGTATGCGAATGATGGAGATATTACAGGGTTTGCAGACGGTTATCCGATTTTGGTCATCGGTGAATCTGCATTGGATTATTTGAATGATAAATTAGAAGAAAGTGTGCCAATGAATCGTTTTCGGCCGAATTTAGTATTCAACGGTGGTAAACCGAATGAGGAAGATAATTGGAAAGAATTTCAGATTGGAGAAGTAGGTTTTTATGGTGTAAAACCGTGTGCAAGATGCTTAGTGACAACGATTAATCAAGATAATGCGACGATAGGAAAAGAACCTCTGAAAACGTTGGCTTCTTATAGAAAAGTAGGAAAAAAGGTATTATTTGGGCAGAATATTATTCCGAAAATGGTCGGCAAAAACATTAACATTAATGATATTATCAATGTATTAAAATACTGATAATGTAATAGTTATGTGTGAAAATTTAGTTTTTTTCAAAAAAAGGCTGCATCTTTGTCAAAGTATTGTCTGATATAAAAAATTAGAAAATAAAAACAACAACGTAGTATGGATAATAGAACAAAATTTGGAATTTTAATCGCAATAATTATTGCCTTATTAGCCTTATGGATCTGGAGCGAACAGCGAGTTAGTACCGCAAGCGAACATGCATCTGTTTATAAAGAAGCATTAGACGGTGAAAAATTAGCAACGCGTTCGATTAATCAATCATTAAGAGAGAAAGAAGAAGAAATTTATAGGTTAAGAGAACAGAATCAATCATTGAGAGATAGCATCGAAACATTGAAGTTTGAAGTTATTAGGTTAAATAGACGATTAAGTGCACAAGGAAAACAAATTTTGGCGAATCGTAAGCAGATGAAAGAAATGCAGATTCTGGAAGATAGCTTGGTCAAAGAAATCGGTCGATTATTAGGATTAGAAACTGTCAATAGCGGTGAGATTGATAGAATGGAAAATGAGCGTATGGCGATTGGTAAAAAAATGGCAGAAGTATATGAAGAAAATGAAATATTAAAGGATAGTATCGTGACGGAAACGATTGAAAAAGAGGAAGTTAGCGAGGAATTATTATTAAAAAAGCGCATCTTCGAAATTACCAATAATACGATAGTGAAGTATGTCGGGATTTCTCCCAAAAAGGACAATGGAAAACGTGCAAGAAGTCCGAAAAGTTGGACTTATACGGATATTGACTTGGAATTATATCACAGTGAAGAAGGCATGATGGACGATGAAGTTTTCATGGTTGTGATTTGGGATATGGATAAGGAAGTTCCAGTTTCTCCTCGAGAAGCGAATGCTGGACGGGATGCTCAAGGTGTTGTTTTTAGTTTTACGGGAAACCCTGCGAAGACCTTGCGTTATCCTCATTATCAAAATAAAGAAAGTGAAAATTACGCTGTTCAGGTTTATTATATCAAGGACGGTAAGCAATATGCATTGAATAAAGGTGGTGGGAAAAGTATTATTTTTTAAGCCTTGAGTATTAAATATTAAATATTAAACATAAAAATGGCATTTCCAACAAGTTGGAAATGCCATTTTTATATTTGAGTTTTAAGGTCGAAAATGGTTATTATTCTAATAGGAGACTTTTTGAGAAAAAGGTAGGATAGGTAGGAGAGAAAATAAATGCCGCCGAAATGTGCTGATTATTCTTAATCTAAAATATATTATTTCATAGAGGAATAGCTTAATGTATGGTTTTTATAAATAAAAAAGGTCGAACACTTTTGAAGTGTTCGACCTTGTAATTTTTATAAGCTATGAATCACTACTATTATTGTTATTATTTCGGTTTCTATTCCGGTTTCTTCTACGACGTTTGAAGTTTTTATTTTCCGTAGTGTTTGGCGGATTACCTTCATTCGTCTTATCTTCTACTGGAGGATTTTGTGGTTTATTAGCAACCGGATTCACTGGTTTTTTCAATCGTGGCCTCGGCTTCGGTTTATTTACACCTGCTTTTGGCTGTTGATTAGCATTTGAGGTATCATTCTCTGTCGGCTTCGGTTTATTTTGCCTTTGTGGCTTCTTATCTATTTTTTGAGAAGGCTTATTTATTGATTTATTAGTTTGTTTCTGCTCTTCCTTTGCCTTTGGCGTCGAAGTTGGCTTTCTAAGATTCCGTTTTGAGCTAACTCTTGGCGTTTCAGGTTTTTGTTTATTATCCTGTTCTTGTAACGGTTTACTTTTTGAACCACTTCTATTCTTGCGTCTGCGTTTACGTTTCTCCATTGGAGCTAACTCAAGCACATCATTAACGGCTTCATAATCAGGTTCTTCGATGGTTGCTGCCGTTAAATTATACCCGACTGGCATTAATTCCATAGGTTTTTCGCCTGTTGCGTTTAATGCTAAAACCTCTTTAACTCTTTCGACTTTTAAAGGATAGAATTTAGTATTTTTTCCACCACGATATTGGTAATACATCGTACGTTTGAAAATATCTGTTTTCACTAAAGTCGCCTTTCCAGCTTCTGTCAGCAAATAATCTGCTTTCTTTGGAAAATCCGTCAACGCATCCATGTACGTATCTAATTCATAATTTAAACAGCATTTCAAACGGCCACATTGACCGGATAATTTAGCTTGATTGATTGCTAAGTTTTGATACCTAGCTGCTGCCGTAGAAACTGACTTGAAATCCGTTAACCAGGTCGAACAACATAATTCTCGACCACAAGAACCCAAACCACCAATCCGAGCAGATTCTTGTCTTGCTCCGATTTGACGCATTTCGATTTTTACCTTGAATTCTTTCGCATATTGCTTAATCAATTCACGGAAATCCACACGACCATCAGCCGTATAATAGAAAGTCGCTTTGCGTTTGTCACCTTGATATTCGACATCACCGATTTTCATATCAAGTTTCAATGTTCGAGAAATCACTCTCGCTTTGACCATTGACTGCTGTTCTAAGCCTCTTGCTTCTTTTAATCGCTCAAAATCTCGTTGATTGGAACGACGAATGATATTTGGTAAAACTTGTGACTTAGAAACCTTTTTCTTTTTCATTTGTAAGCGAACTAATTCGCCTGAAAGTGTAATTGTTCCTACATCGTAACCGTTTCCGGATTCTACGACGACATTATCACCAGTTTCCGCACGCACGAAAGATTGATTCACATAAAACCCCTTTCTTGCCCCATTCTTAAAGCTAACTTCCACTACATCAAACTCATTGTATTTCGGAAGTTCTATATCTGAAAGCCAGTCGTAGGTGTTCATTTTGTTGCATCCGCAACTTCCTTCACCTTTACATCCTGACGGATTACTTTTATCATCGGTACTGCTAACACCACATCCACCTGCCGAGCAACTTGCACATCCCATATTTTTTATAGTGATTGGTGGTTCTTGTTTAGTAATCTAGAAATAAATCAAAATTTTCAATTAAAATTAAAAAAACACCTACTCAAATTAGTCGAGTTGATTATTAGAATACTTTTAATTTTGATTCGTCATTCTAATTACTAAGCATTAAACACCAAGTTGTTTTTGTTAGGATTTAGAGTTGGGAACATTTTAGTTCTATTATTTTATTAATAAAATAATCTTAGAATTATATAATAAATTGTTTTATGAAAATTGGCTTAAAATGTATATTCAGTATAATTTTCATTTCAAGCCTTAAACAATTAATCACTAATTACCAATCACCAATCACTAACGTCGTAATACTTTATGTAACTTAATTGAGGTATCCAAAAACAGAATTTTAGGATTTGCATTTCTTTCTACGTGGAAAACTGCATCGTTAAATAAATCACTTATTTTTTCAACTTTTTCGAATCCAATAACTTTGGACATATTGATTGCAGTCTGTTTTTCCGTTGGTTGTAAGCGAACATTATCACTATTTCCCGTAACTCGAAGCACCATCAGTTCCCGTAAAAAATGCAGAGAATAGGTTAGAAAATACTTTTGATTTTCTCGTCCTAATTTTGCCAATTGTTCTGTTAATGTAACCAATTCCTTACCGTTACCTTTGTAACAAGCTCGAAACCATTCTAAAAATAATTTAGCATTGTCATTTTCTGTATTATCTACTAATGACATTGCTTCATTAAAATTGCCATTCGCCAAACGAGCAATTTTCATTGCTTCGTCTTCGCTTAATTTCATTCGTTCTACCAATCCTTGAGCGACTTCTTCGTCTTGTAAAGGGTTTATTTTTACAATTTGACAACGAGATAAAATCGTATTTAAAATCAATTCCTGATTTTCTGCCACCAAAATGAACAGCGTATTTTCTGGCGGTTCTTCTATTAGTTTCAATAAGCGATTACCCTCTTTTCCTAAAAACTCAGGCAACCACATGATTAATATCTTGTATTTTCCTTCAAATGTTTTTAGACTTAACTTTTTAACAATCGCCAAACATTCATCTTTATTGATATTTCCCTGTTTATTATCTGCACCGATTTTTTGAAGCCATTGATTAAGGCTCATGTACGGATTTTCCTCAACCGCACTTCGCCATTCCTTCAAGAAGTTAGTAGCTACGATTTTCGAGCCAACCGTCGGATAAGAATAATGTACATCTGGGTGTATCATTTTTCTAGTCTTGATACAAGAGACACATCGCCCACAAGCTTCGCCATCTTTTGGATTATCACACAAAACGAGTTGAGCAAAAGCCATTGCTAAAGCTAATCCTCCAGAACCTTTCGCTCCAAGAAACAACTGTGCATGTGGAATTCTTTCGCTTTCCATCATGCTCGAAAGCAATGTTTTCGTACCGTCTTGACCAATAATCTGACTGAATTTCAAAGTTAATGGATAATTAACAATTGATAATTGACAGTTAAATAATACGTGATTACATATTAAAAATTTGTCAATTGACAATTGTATATTGTCAATTATTCAATTACAGTAATTACATCGAAAGGACTGGCAGAGGAAGGATAAACATTTAGTAAATGACCTTGAGGATTAATAAGATACTTCTGAAAATTCCAGGTGACTTTACTGTCTTGAACGCCATTCAGCGATTTATCAGTTAGCCATTTATAAATTTCGTGCTGGTTTTTACCTTTTACATCTACTTTTTGAGTTAATGGAAAAGTAACGCCATAACGCACTTTACAAAATTTTTGAATTTCTGCTGCGGTACCTGGTTCTTGTCCACCGAATTGATTACACGGCACACCGACAATCACCAATTTATCTTTATAATTATCATAAAGTTCCTGTAACTGAGCGTATTGTGGGGTATATCCACACGCTGAAGCTACATTCACAATCAAAATATATTTACCTTTGAACTCCTCGAAATTAATCGTCTCTCCTCCAATTCCTACTATGCTATATTGATGTATAGATAACATATTTGTTATTAATAAACTGTAAACTACAAATTTAATCATTTTTTTGACTTCCTGTTTAGTGATGTTGAATTAATCTAACGGTAAGTTGTGAGCGGAGTATTTAGATTCTACTTGAATTTGTCAAAAATCTCATCTTTTTTTAATCCTCGACCCTTTGTAAATAAGTTTTTTATGCCCTTATTTGAATGGATTTATAATAAATTCGAAGTAATTAATATTTCTTAAATACATCAATTTTTATGATTAACTTAAAATAAATAAACCTTATAAATAAGATTTTGTTCTGCTTCCGTAATATTTGATAGGAAATAATTTTTAACAGAAAATGATGTAAATTTGGGAAATTCGTAGATTTACTAAAAACTTATTTCCGCTTCATTTCGTATTGATGTAAAATATAAAATATGAGAATTTCAGCATATAGAACCGCACATTTTAATGCCGCACACCGCTTAAATAATTCAAACTGGTCAGCAGAGAAGAATAAAGCGGTTTTTGGATTATGTAATAATGATAACTATCATGGTCATAATTATGACATGGAAGTTTGTGTATCAGGAGAAGTTGATCCAGAAACTGGCTATTTAATTGATTTGAAAATCTTGAAAGATATTATCAAGGAACATGTGGAATTAAAATTTGATCATAAAAATCTAAATTTAGACACGGAAGAGTTCAAAGACTTAAATCCAACAGCGGAGAATATCTGTGTGGTGATTTGGGGAATTTTACGAGAAAAATTAGATGATAAATATGATGTTGCCGTAAGGTTATATGAAACACCACGAAATTATGTGGAATATCCTGCGAGGTCTTAAGACATTGTTTGGTGGTTATCGCTTTCGACTTCTTGTTTTATGGTCAATTATTGAACGATAAAAAATAAGGAAATAATTGGGCAAGGAGTCGAAGGTAATAATAATCAAGTAATAAAAAAGTCAACCCAAAATAGAAATATCTAAATCTAATAAAGCAATAATTCCTGCGGCTATCCACGGAACGATAATAGAAATTGCCATTGCATAAAAGTAAAATTTAGGAACTTTTGACCGTTCAATCCATTCTGCAATTACGGAAATGATAAAAATAGCGAAGCAAATAAACGTCAATGCCAAAGTGAGATAAAACGCTAAAAAGCTATTCCAAAACCAGAGCAACAAAAAAATAATCAATTCTACCAGAGCTAATTCTATCGTTCTTCTCATCATATAAATCAAAATCAAAATAATCAATTAAAAATTTGCCTCGATGACTTTATGCCCAACAAGTATCTGCCTACTTAATCGTTCGTATAGCAGATCGGTATCAGGATAATGATGGCTAATAATCGCCAATTTATTTTCTTCTTCTTCTTTAGCTGGAAAATAAACGGTAATTCGTCTAAAAATAACTACTCAATATGCTATTTTTTTCGTTAATTACTTAGGTTTCTGAGTTTCGTTTTTGAAATGTAGGATTGAAACAATAAAATCAGTATTAAAAATACGAAGATTTTTAGGGTTGAAAATCTTAATAATTATATTCTAGATTATGAAAAGTAAGATTGCGGCAGGAGTTTTAGCACTATTTGTAGGCGTTTTTGGAGTTCACCGTTTTTACCTAGGACAAGTAGGAAAGGGTATTTTGTATGCTGTATTTTGTTGGTTTCCTTTGACATGGTTAATCGCCTTCATCGATGGAATTGTTATTTTAACAATGAATGATGAGGATTTTAATATTAAATATAATCCATCGATGTATCGTGGCCGAAGTCATGATGTGAATATTAATATTAATACGGAAGGTGGCCGAACATCTATGAATACGAATCGTCGTAATAGAGATGATGTTTATGAGCAACAACGGCCGAAACGAAACAGAACGAATGCATCCGCTTCTAAAAGAGCTGTTTCTAAATCGAATCCTTATAAGGTTGAAGGAACTGAAATGTATAGAGATTTTGACTTTCAAGGAGCAATTGCTGCGTATTTGAAATCATTACGAGTACAGCCGAATGATTCACAAATTCATTTCAATTTGGCATGTTTGTATTCATTAGAGGAAAACGCACAAGCAGCTTTTACTCATTTACGAAAAGGGGTAGAGCAGGGTTATAGTAACTTCGATAAGATTCGATCACATGATCATTTGGCTTTCTTAAGAACACAACCAGAGTTCGAAGCATTTGTGAAAAATGGTTACACTTTCGCTAAACGACAAGAACAACCAATGTTAGTAGCAGAGCAGCCAAAAACATTAGAATTAACCAATGATGTTATTGAAAAATTAGAGCGTTTGGCTTTGTTGAAGGATAAAGGGATTTTGACAGAAGATGAGTTTCAAATGCAAAAAGCTAAATTATTGGAATTGTAGTTGTCGAATATTCAAAATAGAATTACAAAAGCGGATAAAAGCATTGATAATCAATGACTTTTATCCGCTTTTGTAATTTTATAAATAAATAAACCGTAGTAATTAAAAACGATTCGTAATTCACATTAGAACGATGAAATAATTAATATTGAAGAATTAAACTAACTAATTTCATTTTTTAAACTTAGCAACATCTGCTTAATATCCGTTAAACTGTCAATTACATCAATCTTTTGTTCGTACTTTTTACTATTCTCATGGATTTCTCTCTTTGCACCGTCTAAGGTATAACCTTTGTCTTGTACTAAATGATAAACTATTCTCAGTGAATCAATATCTTTTTTTGTAAATCTGCGATTTCCTGAGGTATCTTTCTGAGGTTTAATCGTATTAAAGTTTGATTCCCAAAAACGAATTTTAGAAGTCGTTAGTCCGGGAAACATATCTGCGACTTCCCCAATAGAATAATATCTTTTTGTGAATTCTGTCGGACGTTTAAGCATGATCCGAGTAATCGCATCTTTGAGCTGTTTTCTTTCTTTATCTTTTTTCAATAGCCGTTTTTGATGATTTTTTTAAAAAGCGTGAAGAAATGAAGAGCAATAAATGATTTACCCCAACAGTAGCTGAGCCTCACCCAAGAATAAGTCCGTAATTACGGCTATGCATTGATTTTATGGTCTGTCCGCCTACTCTTATTAGGTAGTTCTTGAAAAAAATAAATGTGTATTTATGATGCAACTTATTTCTTCTTCTTCACTAAGTAGTAAGTCAACTTAATAGTGTCGAGTAGATTTTGTATCAAAAAATACCGACATGAT
>Ga0209712_10000358_pt1 | contig 41637 bp, 31 predicted proteins | sample ArcOceMetagenome_FD_187443 | JGI IMG/M metagenome (GOLD analysis project Ga0209712, IMG submission 187443) | Marine eukaryotic phytoplankton communities from Arctic Ocean - Arctic Ocean - Greenland ARC118M Metagenome (SPAdes) (version 2) | ecosystem: Environmental > Aquatic > Marine > Oceanic...
ATATATTTACTTTAAATAATAATAATAATGGTTTAGAAAGTGAAACGCTATTAAAAAGGAATAGAATGCTTTGGTTTATATCTTAAAAAATAAACATCTACAATTATTGTATAATAATGATCCTAGGGGCAGTTCAATGTTTGACGGGATTGTTCATTTGACCTCGCAATACCCCCGAACAACTTAGTCTTTGATGCATAAAAAACAGCAGTTAATATAACATTTAAAAGAACAACAAATCATAGGAAAAATAGAATTAACGCTATGCACCCATCAGAAGTTCGCAGGTTGCATCAAAATGTAATTACAATACTACATTATAAAAAATAGATTAAAGGCTTTAAAAGGCCTAATACCGAAATAGTTGGTTACGATATCTAATAGCATTAATTAAATCAGTATCGCCTTTTAGTTTTCGAAAACTAGGGATTTTCCCTATTGATTATTTAAATAGCAACATTTATTTTTGATAAGGATTTTTTTTGAGTAAAAACAGGCAAAAACCCTAACAATAAGAGATAAAAAGGCGAAATAATGATTGAAAAATTGGACTATATATTTGAATTAGAAAGTACTAAAAAGTATAACGAAGCCTATGATCTATATCAAAAAAGAATTTTAAAAAACAATATAGAATTTAATATATGGAAGTATTACTTCTTCTTCTTATGGTCTATGATTGAAGACTTTAATGGCATCTTCACTAAAGAGATTAATTTGCAAACCGAATTAGAATCCCAATTAAAAAATGGTCTGAATAAATTTTCAAAATTAGCTGAATTTAATTTCATTGCTGGCTATGCTGTTTGCATTTTCCCAAGTAAATTTGGGGATAGTGAAAAAATGGATATTAAAGGAAAAGAAATGTTAAAGAAAGCATACGAGATGAAACCCACGAATTCTATCTATAAAATGACCTATTTAGGTTCGCATGTTTTGAATGAAATTGGGCAAGATTTATATGAAAAGGCTTATTCAGAATCAGAGCAAACTTTAAAAACAAATTACAATGGAAAAGGATTGTTAAACGAATATTTCAATGAAATATTTAAGTTTAACTAAAAATTTCTGAGAGAATGTTTTTTAATACTTTAATGTGAATTAAAAATAGACATGTCGAAATAGTTAACTGCTTAAATTCATCCCCCAATGAAAAAAATACAAAGTTTCAATAATTACAATTTTACAGAAACTACTAATGGAATTATAACTGCTTTTGCAGGCTCACCAGCAACAAGCTTTTTAAAAACTGACAACCTTCCCGAATCTACTGGTAGATTAATATGTACCACTGAAAATGGCAGTGAGACTGAAACAAGTTTAAATTTCAGCTTTAGTGAAGCTGTAAATATTACTTCAATAAAAGCTATTGATGGTTTTTTTCCTAATATTGATTTCACTTTTACTCCTGCGGGTGGAAATAATTCTGCAATTACCGCTTCTTTGCTTGCAGGCAGTTCTCAAGTAGACTTGAATTGGGATAATGTAACTTCCTTTACTGTATCGTCAACAGGTAGTGTCTTCCGTTTTGATAATTTAGTTTTAAATAGATCATCTGCAGTAAAAAATGGCTTTACATTTATAAAATACTTAACTGGTTTTATTATTTGGCTATGTCTTGCATATTTAATGCTAGTTCAGTTTAGTGTATATCCACTTATGATCATTGTATTAATGACCATTACAATGATAATTGATTATAGGGTAAAACATAATTATAACTAACACAATCTTAAATAATTACTGATCAACCTTATTTACTAAAATTATAATTAACTTCTATTCTATATAAATTCTACCAACTAGCGACATAAAAAGACAAAAAGCCATAAAAAACTCATTGCATTTGAGAAAACATTTCGACTAGGTGAAAACATTATCACTTTTACTTTTTAAGATAGTTAATAATTAAAATTTTTGTATGATAATTATCATTTTCTAAAATATTGCAATACCTTAAATTTGAGCTAAATTAACTTCAAACGAAAGCCTAATTTTTATAAATTATAGAGACTCGTAAACGCTTTTGAAATTATGTATAAGATTGCAAAATACTTAATTGGATTTATTATTTGGATAGGTCTTGGATATGCAATGTTAGTTCAATTTAATATATATCTACTTTTGATAATTGAATTAATAATTATTACAATAATAATTAATTATAGAATCAAACACAATTATGACTAGCATTAAATTAATGGCCTGTAAAACTGCAATCATGGCATACTCTGCTTAACTTCTATTCGTTATAAATTCACTTAAATAAAAGCCTAAAATAGACAAAGAATCCTAAAAAATACATTGTCTTTGAAAAACTATTTGATCAGCTTAAAAACTTTAAAATGTAGTACATTCTATTTCTTAGGATAGTTACTCACAAAACAAATTCATAAGATATAATTTAGCTCTATATTTGTACCACTATAACTCGGTATATTCCACAATAAAGTTTTCTATGATATTAAATGTCTAAATTACCTAAAGAGCATAAATTTGTTGATCTTTCTGACTATGGAAGACCAATCGCTAAAGTTATCGCAAACTCTTTAAAAAACACCTCTTTCACTCCTATTCATGTAACTATTAGCTTTATAATATCTGGCTTCATTGCTATTTTTTGTATTGTTAAAGGTTATTTTTGGTTAGCTGCATTCTTTTTAATTTTTAAGTCTATCCTGGATGCTGCAGATGGTGAATTAGCACGAGTAAAAAAAACACCCTCCTATACGGGTCGTTATTTAGATTCCGTCGCAGATATTATATTAAACGCTTTATTTTTTATTTCTATATGGTATATTACGAATACTTCCATTTGGATATGCGTTGCAGCATTCTTCGGTTTGCAATTGCAAGGAACCCTTTACAATTACTACTATGTTATTTTAAGAAATAAGTTTGATGGAGATACTACTAGTCGTATATTTGAAAATGAAACACCAATAGCTTTAAAAGGCGAAACACAAAAGAATGTCAATATTCTTTTTAGTTTGTACAAAATATTTTATGGTGTTTTTGACAAAACTATTTATGCTTTAGATAGTAATGCAGCTAAAGGTCAAATATTCCCAAATTGGTTGATGACATGTATTTCTTCATTTGGTTTAGGTTTTCAATTGCTTATTATTGCAACTATGCTTGTGGTAGGTTTAAAAGCATTTATTCTGCCTTTCTTTTTAGGTTATACCGTTATGATTTTTGTCTTTATTAGTATTCGAAAGTGTTTCTTTTAAATGAGCTAGGCCGTTAAGAACATTTTATTTTGCTAAAAAACTAAGTTTTCAAAAAAAAATGTCACGAATGTTCGTACTATTATTTCCACTAAAACTGGAAGTAAAAATGTAAAAAATGGAGTTTATAAACCTTTACTGAATAGAGTGTACAAAGAATCAGGGCTGCCGGAATACATCAAAGATTAGTATTTTATTTACACCTTATACTGCTATCACTAAAGTTAGAGTTTATCTAAAAGTAAGCTTTAGAATAATTAGTTGTCAAATCTCCTGATTTTTACAGCAAAGCCATTACTAAATTTTAAATTTCTAACTAATATTACTCCAAATCTTAGAAGTTTTAGAGAGTTCTAAGTAGGTTTTTTTAATGTTTGCGTTTTCTGGTTTCGATAAATTAGAATCTTCTTGCAAAACATTAATTGCCGTATTTCTTGCAGCAACTAAAATTTTAGTATCCTTTACAACATCCGCAATTTTTAGGTTTAAAACACCACTTTGTTGTGTTCCCATTAAATTACCTGGTCCACGCAATTTTAAATCTACTTCCGCTATTTTAAACCCATCAGTAGTTTCAACCATTGTTTTTAATCGGGTTTTTCCTTCTGCGGATAATTTAAAACTCGATAATAAAATACAATAACTTTGATCTGCTCCTCGCCCAACTCTTCCTCTTAATTGATGCAATTGAGAAAGTCCAAACCGTTCTGAACTCTCAATAATCATAACGCTTGCATTGGGTACGTTTACACCAACTTCTATTACTGTCGTTGCGACCATAATTTGAGTTTCGCCTTTTACAAAACGCTGCATTTCAAACTCTTTATCAGCGGGTTTCATTTGTCCGTGAACAATACTTATTTGATATTTAGGTGTTGGGAATTCGCGAGAAATACTTTCATAACCATCCATTAAATCTTTATAATCCATCGTTTCAGATTCCTGAATTAATGGATACACGACATAGACCTGTCTTCCTTTTTCAATTTCATCTCTCATAAATTTAAAAACTGACAGACGATTGCTATCATACCTATGAACCGTTTTTACTTCTTTTCTACCTGGTGGTAATTCATCGATAACTGAAATATCTAAATCTCCATAAACAGACATTGCCAAAGTTCTAGGAATTGGGGTTGCTGTCATGACTAAAATGTGCGGCACAGTAGTGTTTTTTTTCCATAATTTTGATCTTTGCGCTACTCCAAATCTATGCTGCTCATCGATAATTGCAATACCAAGATTTTTAAATTGCACTTTATCTTCTAACAAAGCATGTGTTCCTATCAAAATATGTAATGTTCCATCTTCTAAATTTTGATGGATTTCTCTTCGTTTTTTAGTTTTTACAGAACCCGTTAACAAGTCTACATTTAGATTCATGTCTTTTAACATCTCAGAAATTGCATGATAATGTTGTGTTGCTAAAATTTCTGTGGGTGCCATAATTGTCGCCTGAAAACCATTGTCAATTGCCAAAAGCATTGATAATAAAGCAACAATAGTTTTTCCTGAACCAACATCACCCTGTAAAAGGCGATTCATATGTGCACCAGAAGCGACATCTTTTCTAATTTCTTTTAACACTCTTTTTTGAGCATTCGTTAAATCAAAAGGTAAATAATTACTGTAAAATGAATTAAAAATCTCTCCTACATTTTCAAAAATAAATCCTTTAATTTTTGTTTTATTGATGAGTTTTTTCCTTAATAGTTGCAACTGAATAAAAAATAATTCTTCAAACTTTAATCTATTTTGCGCTTGTGCTAGATTTTCTTGACTTTTAGGAAAATGTGCATTTAACAAAGCATTACGTTTCGAAATCATTTTAAAATCATCAATAATTTCTTTTGATAAAGTTTCTTCAATTTTATCATAAAACTGTTGTAATAAATTCTGAATATACGTTCGCATCAATTTATTAGAAACACCAGAATTTGTCAATTTTTCTGTTGATGGATAGACCGGTTGCATTTTAGTTTGTAACTTTTTTTTATATTCAGTAACCAATTCTATTTCTGGATGTGGCATACTAAAACTTCCATTATAATGATTCAGCTTGCCATAAACAACATATGCTTCGTTAATTTTGAGGGAATCTTTAATCCATTTTTGCCCTTTAAACCAAACCAATTCAATAGTTCCTGTAGCATCTTGAAAAGAAGCAACTAAACGACTTCCTCTTTTTTGCGCAACCGATTTTACAAGTATAATTTTTCCAACAATCTGTACTTCAGAAGAATTAGGTTGCAAATCATGTATCGCATAAAAAGCAGTTTTATCAATATATCTAAAAGGAAAAAAGTTCAGTAAATCATTACATGTTTTTATACCCAACTCTGTGTACAAAAGCGTTGCTCTTTGTACACTAATTCCTTTTATGTATGTAATTGGATAGCTTAAATTCAATTTAGAAAGATATGAATAACGAAAATACAAAATACCTTTTATTTGGCGTATCTTTGCGGACTATTATAATTTAAAAATGAGATTACACAGAAATTTAACTTTTGCGGTTATAGACAGCATTAGAGATATATTTAACGAAGGTGTTTATGCAGACAAGGCTGTAGAAAAAGCACTAAAACGCGACAAACGTTGGGGCGCAAGAGATCGAAAATTTGTTGCTGAAACTATTTACGAAATTGTACGTTGGAATCGTTTATACGCCGAAATTGCTGAAGTAAAGGCACCTTATGATAGAGATAATATTTGGAGAATATTTTCTGTTTGGTGTATTTTAAGAGGAATTGCTTTACCAGATTGGAACCAAATTGGTGATGTTCCTGAAAGAAAAATTAAAGGTCGTTTTGCAGAATTATCTAGAACTAGAAAATACAGAGAATCTATTCCTGATTGGATGGATGAAATTTGTGTTTCTGAATTAGGAGAGGATCTTTGGACCAAAGAAATAGCGGCTTTAAATCAGCAAGCAAAAGTAATTTTAAGAACAAATACGTTAAACGTATCTAGAGAGATTCTTCAAAAAAAGTTACATGCAGAAAACGTAATTACAGAATTTGTTCCGCATCATCCAGATGCATTAATATTACCAGAAAGAGCAAATGTATTTAAAACTGAAGCATTTCATAATGGTTTTTTTGAAGTACAAGATGCATCATCACAATTAGTTGCGGCTTATCTAGATGTAAAGCCAGGCATGAAAGTAATAGATACGTGTGCAGGTGCAGGAGGTAAAACTTTGCATTTATCCGCTTTAATGGAAAATAAAGGGCAAATTATTGCGATGGATATTTATGAGAGTAAACTCCGTAAACTAAAAGTGAGAGCAAAAAGAAACAAAGCACATAATATTGATATGCGCGTTATTGATTCTACAAAACCTATTAAAAAGTTACATGGTAAGGCAGATAGAGTTTTAATTGATGCTCCTTGCTCTGGTTTGGGTGTAATTCGCAGAAATCCTGATTCTAAATGGAAATTACAACCCGAATTTATAGACAATATTAAAAAAATACAACAAGAAATATTACAAAGTTATTCTACAATGGTAAAACCAGGTGGAAAAATGGTGTATGCAACTTGCTCTATTTTACCATCAGAAAATCAAGAACAAGTTAAGACTTTCTTAACATCTGAGGCCGGAAAAGATTTTATATTTGTGTCAGACAAAAAAGTATTAGCACACGTTTCTGGTTTCGACGGATTTTATATGGCGCTATTAGAAAAGAAATAAAACACTAAATTTATTGCTGATTTAGTGCAGCAATTGCAGAAAAAGAAAGTATCTATTTTTTAATATAATTTTTATATAAATGATGAAAAAACTACTTATTTTAATTTTTATTATGTCATTCTCAGTCTCTTTTTCACAAGAGTCTTACTATAATGATGTAGATTTATTATTAACTGGAGCTCAACTTAAAGATGCATTAGCAGCTAAAACAGCAGCAGCACATACAAATATACTGCCGTATACGAGCAGTTCTCCTGATACTTGGGACGCGGTTAAAGCGACAGACGCGTACGTAAATGCAAGTTTTCAAGGAGATGTTGTTTTATTTTATGGTTGGGAAGATGGCTCGGACTCCGACATTACAAATGACTATTCTAGGGATGACAGATTACAAGATATTGCAGATGGAGATACATATGTTTGGAATAGAGAGCACGTTTTTCCTAAGTCTTTAGCAAACCCTATTTTAGATACAAATATTCCTGGACCAGCTACAGATGCACACCATTTAAGAGCTGCCGATAGAACTCGTAATTCAACAAGAAATAATAGAAAATATGGTAGAGGAACTGGTACTTCTAAATTTTCCACCGATACTTTTCCTGGTTTAGAAGGTCCAAATACATCCGCTTGGTATCCTGGTGATGAATGGAAAGGAGATGCCGCAAGAATGATTATGTATATGTATATGCATTACGGCTCTGTATGTCTTCCAACTGCTGTAGGCGTAGGTAGTAATGAGTTTACAGAAGATGATATGATTGATTTATTTTTACAATGGAATATAGAAGACCCTGTTTCTAATATTGAAATTGCTAGGAATACGTATCATGAAAATACAACAAATGGAGCTGCACAAGGAAATAGAAATCCATTTATAGACAATCCTTATTTAGCAACAAGAATTTGGGGTGGAAACTCGGCAGAAGATCGATGGGATTATTATAAAAAAACAGATATAGAAGCACCAACTACTCCATCAAATGTTACGCTAAGTAACATTGATTTAAATTCTATTGATATTTCTTGGACAGCATCCACAGATAATATTGGCGTAACTGGATACAATATATTTGTAGATGGTGTTTTAGAAGCACAAACAACCAATACCAATGTTACCATTTCTAATTTAAACACGAATACAACCTATAGTTTTACTGTTCTTGCAAAAGATCTTATCAATAATATGTCCCCTTTAAGTGCTGCCGTAAATGGCACTACTGATGGAGACACACAGGCACCAACAACGCCAAGTAATGTGCTTGTAAGCAATGAAACAGATTCTTCATTTAAAGTTTCTTGGTCTGCTTCTACAGATAATAATAGTATTAGTGGTTATGAAGTGTTTGTTGATGGAAGTTTAAATGCTACTACTACTAATCTTTTTCACATTGTAAATAACTTAAATATCTCTACAACCTATATCGTAGAAGTGTTGGCAAAAGATACAGACAATAATAAATCTGAGAAAAGTGCTCCGCTAAATGCAACTACAACAGCAGGTACTTCTAACGGAATTACAGAATTATTTATTTCTGAATATGTTGAACCCGGTAGCGGTAATGAAAAAGCAATTGAAATTGTAAACCTTACAGGAAGTACCATAAATTTAGCAGATTATTCTATTCGAAAATTTTCATCTACTGGTTGGGAATGGGTAGATGATTATCCTTTAGGAAATTCCAATATTATTCCTGGTGATGTATTTGTAATTGTTCATGTGGGTGTAACTAAAGAAACACTTTTAAATGAAGCCGATTTATTTGGACCACCTAATAACTCTTCACCACCATATCAATATGGTTCTCCAATGAACTTTAATGGAGATGACCCAATTGGTTTGTATAAAAATGGTGTATTAATTGATATTATTGGTGATGTAAATAGCAGAACTAAACATATTGAAGATGTGACGTTAAGAAGAAATAGCGATAATTCTTTACCAAACACTACCTATGATGAACAAGGTGAATGGATATCTTTCCCTGCAGATACTTTTGATGGTATTGGGAGCCACTCATCCACTTTAAGCACAAAAAATATTATTTTTAAATCTTTTAGAATGTTTCCAAATCCAACAAATGGAAACTACATCTATTTTAGTGTAACAGAAGATGCCACTATCCATATTTACAATGTTCTTGGTAAATTGATACAATCATCTGAAGTTACTAAAAGTAAAAACAGTATTAATATTTCTGAGTTCGCTAAAGGAATCTATCTAGTGAAAATTAATTCTGGAAAACAATTTATTACGAAGAAATTAATTAAAAACTAATTTTTTATATTTACAAAAATTTACAAAAACGACTCAAAATGAGTCGTTTTTATATTCTAATTATAATAGACTGAAAAATGAAAAAAACACTACTTTTATTATCCTTATTTTTTAATTTAATAGTTAGCGTTCAAGCACAATTAACGCCCCCGACAGAACTACAATCTTATTATAATAATGTTGATTTTTCTCTAACTGGAAATCCATTATTTAATGATTTAGCAACGGAAACCATTGCTAAACACATTAATATTTTAACATACACATCAAGACATAATTATCTATATAATGCTGATGAAGACCTAGCAAATAATGCGAATGTTCTTTTAATGTATAACAGTGAAAGTAGAGATAAGCGAGAGTATTTATCTGGCGGAAACTCACATTCACCCCAAACCTTTAACACCGAACATGTATATCCACAATCACTAATTGTAAATAATGCTAAAGGTGATCTACATCATCTTAGAACTTGTGATATTGCCATAAATGGAAATAGAGGTAACAAGTCTTTTACAAATAGTTCTGGTAATTATGGTATTGTTGGTTCTGGTTGGTATCCTGGAGATGAATGGAAAGGGGATGTCGCAAGAATGATTATGTACTTAAATTTGAGGTACGATGAATCTTTTACAGATATTGGAACTTTAAATCTTTTTTTAGAATGGAATGTAGAAGATCCAGTTTCTGATTTTGAAAAGCAACGAAACGAAGTTATTGCTACTGCCCAAGGAAATAGAAATCCTTTTATAGACAATCCTTTTATAGCAACTATAATTTGGGGAGGTACAGCCGCAGAAAACACATGGGGCGCTGCAGACAATGAAGCACCAACTGCGCCTACAAATGTTGTTTTAAACAACATTACAACCTCTACTATTGATGCTACTTGGTCTGCCTCTGCAGATAATGAAGCTGTTGCTAAATACGAGGTTTATGCAAATGGAACAAAAAATGGAGAGACTACAATTACAAATTATAAAGTTACCGGATTAAATTCTAATACGGTTTATGCAATTACCGTATTAGCTAAAGATATGGCAAATAATAAATCTGATCAATCTGAAGCTATAAATGGAACAACTTTAGTCGATAATGAAGCACCAACTGTACCTACGAACATAACAATATCCAATCAAACAGGCACTAGCTTTAGAGTAAATTGGAATGCTTCTACAGATGATTCTGCTGTAACGGCTTATGAAGTTTTTATTGACGGAGCGCTAAACGGATCTGCAGCGAACACCAATTATGATGTCACCGGTTTAGCAATTTCTACCACTTATAGTGTAAGTGTTTTAGCTAAAGATTCCGCAAATAATATGTCTGCTCAATCTATAACTGTTAATGGAACTACTTCAGACGGCGTTAGTGATGTTTCAGAACTATTTTTCTCTGAATATGTTGAAGGCAATAACTTTAATAAAGCACTAGAAATCGTAAACTTAACAAGTAACAATGTCGATTTATCTCCGTATACGGTAAAAAGACAATCTGAGGCTGTTTGGGAAGCGCCACTTCAATTAATAGGAACTATTGCTATTAATGATGTATTTGTAATCATTAATTCATCCGCTACAAATGCTACTTTACTGCAAGAAAAAGATCAAGAAGTTGCAAATACTACACCAATGACTTTCAATGGCGATGATAGAGTTGGTCTTTTTAAAAATGATGTATTAATAGATATTATTGGCGATTTAGATGGAACCGATACATTTGCTAAAGACGTAACATTAAGAAGAAACACAAACGTAAAGGGTCCAAATACAAATTACAGTGAGCAAAGTGAATGGTCTGATTTCTTTTCTAATACAGTAATTTATACTGATATAGGTAACTTTAATGGCACATTAAGTCTTTTGGATAACAATATTTTAAACACGTTTAAAATCTATCCAAACCCAACAAACGGGAATACGATTTACATTAAAACAAGAGATAATATAAATGTCAGTATATACAATGTCTTAGGTAAAATTATAAAGTCTACAGAAATATCAGAACGTACAAACAACATAGATATCTCTAATTTATCGAAAGGCATATATATCGTGAAAATGAGTATTGAGAACAAATCAATCACGAAAAAATTGATTAAAAATTAAATATTTAATTGAATTTCTTTTAAAAGACTGTCTATAAAGACAGTCTTTTTTGGTTCATAAATACGTGAATAACTCAAAAATTTCAATTAAAAAATTTGTAATAATTAAGTTGAAAAAAAGTAAATTTGCATTTTTACAACAACTAGCAAACACAACCCGATAATGATTCACTTTTTTGGAAATACAGACAGTAAAATTTTTGCTATTCAAACTACAAAAGAATTAACAACCAAAACAATTTCTAAATTGACATGGCTATTTGCCAATCAACCAAAAATAGAAGAAACATCAATGGATGCTTTTTTTGTGGGCCCAAGAGCAGCAATGATTACACCTTGGAGTACAAATGCTGTAGAAATCACTCAAAACATGGGTATCAAAGATATCATTAGAATTGAGGAATTTACTCCTGTATCTGAAGATTTTACTGATTTTGACCCAATGATTTCTGAGAAATTCAACGGTTTACATCAAGAGTCATTTACAATCGATATTCAGCCAGAAGCGATTTTAGATATTGAAGATATTGCCGCATATAATAGTCAGGAAGGTTTGTCTTTAAGTGATGAAGAAGTTGCCTATCTAGAAAGTGTTGCGACTAAAATCGAAAGAAAATTAACAGATTCCGAAGTATTTGGATTTAGCCAAGTAAACTCAGAGCACTGTCGTCATAAGATATTTAACGGAACTTTTATTATTGATGGAGAAGAGCAACCCACTTCCCTATTTAACATGATCAAAGAAACATCGAAACAATTTCCGAACGATATTGTTTCTGCATATAAAGACAATGTTGCTTTTATCAAAGGACCTAAAGTAGAACAGTTTGCCCCTAAAACCGCAGACAAACCAGACTTTTATCAAACAGAAGACTTTGAATCTGTTATTTCTATAAAAGCAGAAACGCATAATTTTCCGACGACCGTAGAGCCGTTTAACGGAGCTGCAACTGGCTCTGGTGGTGAAATTAGAGATAGGCTTGCTGGTGGAAAAGGTTCTTTACCTTTAGCAGGAACGGCCGTGTATATGACTTCATATTCTCGTTTAGAAGAAAAAAGGTTTTGGGAGAATAAATTTGAAGCTAGAGATTGGTTATATCAAACACCAATGGATATTTTAATAAAAGCATCAAACGGCGCATCTGATTTTGGAAACAAATTTGGACAACCTTTAATTACGGGTTCTGTATTAACTTTTGAACATGAAGAAAATTCTTCTTCAAGTGCTTCCAAACCGAGAAAATTAGGGTATGATAAAGTCATCATGCAAGCTGGTGGAATTGGTTACGGAAAAGCAGAACAAGCTCTAAAGGACACACCAAAAGAAGGCGATAAAATTGTAATTCTTGGCGGTGAAAATTATAGAATTGGTATGGGCGGCGCTGCCGTTTCATCATCAGATACTGGAGAATTTGCCTCAGGAATTGAGCTAAATGCTGTTCAGCGTTCGAATCCAGAAATGCAAAAACGTGCTGCAAATGCAATTCGTGGAATGGTAGAGAGTGAAGAGAACTTTATTGTTTCTATTCACGATCATGGCGCTGGTGGACATTTAAACTGCTTATCCGAATTAGTAGAAGATACCGGTGGTAAAATCGATTTAGATAAATTGCCAATTGGAGATCCTACTTTATCAGCCAAAGAAATTATAGGGAATGAGTCTCAAGAAAGAATGGGATTGGTTATTGCAGAAAAACATATAGAGACCTTGCAGAAAATTGCAGAAAGAGAGCGTTCTCCAATGTATACTGTAGGTGAAGTTACAGGAAATAACAGATTTACTTTTGAATCTAAGTCTACAGGAGAAAAACCTATGGACTTCGCTTTAGAAGATATGTTTGGTTCTTCTCCTAAAACTGTTTTAACAGATAAAACTGTTAAAAGAAATTATAAAAATTCAAGATATAAAGTTAAGAATTTTAAAAATTATTTAAGCCAAGTTTTGCAATTAGAAGCTGTTGCTTGTAAAGACTGGTTAACAAATAAAGTAGATAGATGTGTTGGTGGTAAAGTTGCCAAACAACAATGTGTGGGTCCGTTACAAATTCCGTTAAACAATGTTGGTGTTATGGCGTTGGATTATAATGGAAAAGAAGGAGTTGCAACTGCCATTGGGCACTCGCCTATTTCTGGATTAATTGATCCAGAAGCGGGAAGTAGAAATGCAATTACGGAATCTTTGACAAATCTTATTTGGGCACCGTTAAAAGATAATTTAAAAAGTGTTTCGCTTTCTGCAAATTGGATGTGGCCTTGTAAAAACGAAGGTGAAGATGCCCGTTTATACAAAGCTGTAAAAGCTGTTTCAGAATTCTCTATAAGTTTAGGAATTAATGTTCCAACAGGAAAAGATTCACTTTCTATGAAGCAAAAATATGCTGATGATGAAGTAATTTCTCCCGGTACTGTTATTATTTCGGCTGCAGGAAACTGTAATGAAATCAGTAAAGTTATTGAACCTCTTTTAAAAATTGATGGAGGAAACATCTATTATATTAATGTTTCTCAAGATGATTTTAAATTAGGCGGAAGTTCTTTCTATCAAGTTTTAAATACGATTGGAAATGAAGCTCCGGATGTAAAAAATACTGATTTTGTAAAAAACACTTTTAATACTATTCAAGAATTAATTAAGGCTGATAAAATTACTGCAGGACACGATGTCGCTTCGGGTGGCTTAATTACTACGTTATTAGAAATGTGTTTTGCTGACGTAAACTTAGGCGCTGATTTCAATATTTCTACTTTAAATGAAGAGGATGCTATAAAAGTATTATTTTCTGAGAATTCAGGAATCGTTTTTCAAGCAGATGACTCTGTAGAAACAATTTTATCAGAAAATAATATCGAGTTCTTCAATATTGGAATTGCAAACAATTCCGGAACGGTAAACATTAAAAACAATGAAGACTCTTTCTCTTTTGATGTAGCTGAAATGAGAGATGTTTGGTATACAACTTCTTTTTTATTAGATCAAAAACAAACCGCAAATGGTTTGGCACAAAATCGATTTGATAATTATAAAAAGCAGCCTTTAACGTATAAGTTTCCAACCAACTTTGCAGGAAAATTACCGAAGATAAATTCTAAATCGCCAAAACCTAAGGCTGCAATCCTTAGAGAAAAGGGTTCAAATTCTGAGCGTGAAATGGCAAATGCCATGTATTTAGCTGGTTTTGATGTAAAAGATGTACACATGACAGATTTGATTTCTGGTCGTGAAACTTTAGAAGAGATTCAGTTTATTGGTGCAGTTGGTGGCTTTTCTAATTCAGATGTTTTAGGTTCTGCTAAAGGTTGGGCCGGAGCATTTTTATACAATCCAAAAGCAAAAAAAGCATTAAAAAACTTCTTTAAAAGAGAAGATACTTTGTCTGTTGGTATTTGTAATGGAGCACAATTGTGGATGGAGTTAGATTTGATTAATCCTAAACATAAAGTGCACGGAAAATTAATTCACAATGATTCTCAAAAACATGAAAGTTCATTTACTTCGGTAAAAATTCAAGAGAACAACTCTGTAATGCTATCCTCTTTAGCAGGAACAGAATTGGGTGTTTGGATTTCTCATGGCGAAGGAAAATTCAACTTGCCAGAAAAAGAAGAAAATTACAATATTGTTGCAAAATACGGGTATGAAGGATACCCTAATAATCCTAACGGATCTGACTTTAATACTGCGATGCTATGTGATTTAACCGGACGTCATTTAGTAACCATGCCTCATATAGAACGTTCTACTTTTCAATGGAACTGGGCAAACTATCCTGCAGGAAGAAAAGACGAAGTCTCTCCTTGGTTTGAGGCTTTTGTAAATGCCAAAGAGTGGATAGAAAAGAAAAAATAATAAAACCGATTTATAATAAAAAACAGCTTTTAGAATATTCTAAAAGCTGTTTTTTATTATTTTAGAGCTTTAAGCAGTATCCTTTTTGCTTTTTTTTAGAAAAAAATATAATGAAAAGCCCATTTGATCACCAAAGTAATTAAATTAAAAATAGATACTTATCATAATTCTTCTCTAGACAATAGTAGCGAAGGAATCACAAAAAGTTAATAAACAAAATACTCAGTAATAATAAGTACAAACTAATTATTTACGATTTTTTACAATTAATCTCTGTTATTAAGGGTTATATTTGAGGGTTAATGCTACATACTTATTTTCCCTCCACACAAGTACCTCATTTAGTTGAAGAATATTTTCACATCGCTTTTGATGAAGGAGATATTCCAATTAAATCTACTATTTTACCTATTGGATTAACACATTTGTTTTATATTGGAACTGGCGAACAAAAAGTTACTGTTGATGGTGCTGAAACATTATTAAAAGGTCTTATGATTACTGGTCAATACTTTAGATCATATGATTTTTCTACCAATTCTATCACAGCTTCCATAGGGGCTAATTTACATCCAACCGCGCTCCATAAAATTTTAAATATTGATATTTCAGAATTAATAAACACACACGTACCTTTGGCACAAATTAATAAAACATTTCATGATAAACTTTTACCTATTTTCGAAGACTCTAAAGATTCTAATGAATTGATTTGTAATTTAAATTCTTTTTTTAAAAATACATCGCTACATATTAATAAAAATACTCAACAAATTGACCGCGCAATTTCCTTAATTAGAGAAAAAGACGGATTATTATCAGTTTTAAGCATCTTAGATGAAATCTCAATTTCACAAAAATCATTAGAAATCCATTTTAAAAAAATAGTAGGGTTAACCCCGGGAAAATATATCAGACAATTTCGTTTTTTGCATTTAATGAAAAAATACCTTTCTAAAGAAATTGAACTTATAGATTTAATTTATAAATACAACTATTATGATTTCTCGCATTTTGCTAAAGATTTTAAATTGTTTATGAATCAAGATTTAAAATCATTTTTTAAACAAGATTACCCATTATTAAAAAAATATTTAAAACAATAATTTTTACGTTTTTTTACAATATTTTTATTAAAAACCAGAGTATCTTGAAAAAATAATAAAAATATTAGTAAAATCTTTGGGCAAAGAATTTATAGTATTATTTATTATAAAGTTTAAAAAGATCAAATTTAATTATTTGGTCTTTTTACTTTTACAATATTAAAAAAATTATTGATTATTATTGAAAAGTCTTTCTACTAAAAAATAAACCCCAGACGCATTGCTCTTCTGGGGTTCTTTTATCAAGTTAAATTATGAAAATATTACTTAATTGATTTAATCGCTGCCTGGGCAGATACTAATCTAGCAATTGGCACACGATAAGGCGAACAACTCACATAATCCATTCCTGAATTATAACAAAACTCTATAGAGCTTGGTTCTCCTCCATGTTCTCCACAAATACCTACTTTTAAATTAGGTTTTACACTTCTGCCTCTTTCTGTTCCAATTATAACTAACTGTCCAACTCCTTCTTGATCTAAAACTTCAAAAGGATCTACTTTTAGAATTCCTTTTTCAATATAAGTCGGTAAAAATTTACCTGCGTCATCACGTGAATAACCAAATGTCATTTGTGTTAAATCATTAGTTCCGAAAGAGAAAAAATCTGCTTTTTCTGCAATTTTATCTGCCATTAATGCTGCTCTTGGAATTTCTATCATTGTTCCCACTAAATACTCAACAATATCATTTCTTTCTTTAAAAATTTTATTTGCTGTGCTTCTAATAATCTTTTCTTGAAACTCAAATTCTTTAACAGTTCCAATTAAAGGAACCATAATTTCTGGTTTACAATGAACACCCCTTTCTTTCAAATTAAGAGCAGCTTCAATAATAGCTCTGGTTTGCATTTCTGTAATTTCTGGATAAGTATTCCCTAATCTGCATCCTCTATGCCCTAACATTGGGTTAAATTCCTCCAGTTCTGAAACTTTATTTTTTATTGACTGTAATGAAATATGCATTTCATCTGCTAATTCTTTTTGACTAGCCAATTGATGAGGTACAAACTCATGCAATGGCGGGTCTAGTAAACGAATTGTTACAGGTAAACCCTCCATAGCTTCAAAAATACCTTCAAAATCTTCACGTTGCATTGGTAATAAATCTTTTAATGCGTTTTTTCTACCTTTAACAGTCTCAGCCAAAATCATTTCACGCATTGCTTTAATTCTATCTGCCTCAAAAAACATATGCTCGGTTCTCGTTAAACCAATACCCTGTGCACCAAAACTACGTGCTACTTTAGCATCTTTTGGACTATCTGCATTAGTTCTTACTTTCATGATTGCGTATTTATTTGAAAGTTCCATAACTTCTGCAAATTCGCCACTTAATTCAGGCTCAACTGTGGCAACCTTACCTTCTATAATATTACCTGTAGAACCATTTAATGAAATCCAATCTCCTTCATGATATTCATGACCTCCAACGTTAAGTGTTCTATTTTTATAATTTATTTTTAATGCGCCCGCACCAGAAATACAACATTTCCCCATACCACGGGCAACTACAGCTGCGTGAGAAGTCATTCCTCCACGTGCTGTTAAAATACCTTTGGCAATATTCATTCCCTCTAAATCTTCAGGTGAAGTTTCAATTCTTACCAGAATACTATTTTTATATTTATCGGCTTCATCTGCAAAAAACACAATTTTACCAGTTGCTGCTCCAGGAGAAGCTGGTAAACCTTGGGCTATTACATTTGCTTTTTTTAGTGCCTTAGGATCGAAAATGGGGTGTAAAAGTTCATCTAATTTATTAGCTTCTATTGAAATTAAGGCCTCTTTTTCGTCTATCATTCCTTCTTTTAATAAATCCATTGCTATTTTGACCATAGCAGCTCCTGTACGTTTACCGTTTCTAGTTTGCAATATCCAAAGTTTTCCATCTTGCATGGTAAACTCCATATCTTGCATATCTCGATAATGCTTTTCTAGTTTATTTTGATAAGAGTTAAGTTCGTTATAAATTAAAGGCATTAATTCTTCTAAAGAAGGATAATTTTTAACTCTATCTTCTTCCTCAATTTTCGCTAATTCTGCCCATCGCACGGAACCTAATTTTGTAATTTGTTGAGGGGTTCTAACACCGGCAACAACATCTTCTCCTTGCGCATTTATTAAATACTCTCCGTTAAATACATTTTCTCCTGTACCAGCATCACGTGTAAAACAAACTCCTGTACCAGAATTATCTCCCATATTTCCATAAACCATGGCCTGTACATTTACAGCGGTACCCCAATCTGCAGGATATCCATGCATATTTCTATAATAAACGGCTCTATTACCATTCCAACTATTAAATACCGCCATGATTGCACCCCAAAGCTGATCCCAAGGATTTGTTGGAAAATCGTGACCAGTTCTTTTTTTAACCGCATCTTTAAAGTCAAATACTAAATCCTTTAAATCATTAATCGTAAATTGGGTGTCTAGCTCAATACCTCTTTTTTCTTTCAAATTTTCCATGATTTCCTCAAAAGGATCTATGTCATCTTTTGAAGCAGGTTTCATTCCTAAAACTACACCACCATACATTTGGATAAAACGACGATAAGAATCCCAAGCAAATTGCTCGTTATTTGTTTTCTTCGCTAAACCTAAAACAACGTCATCATTCATTCCAAGGTTCAGAACAGTATCCATCATTCCTGGCATAGAAACTCTTGCTCCTGAGCGCACAGATACTAAAAGAGGATTCTGTTTATCTCCAAATTTTGTTCCCATTAGAATTTCAATATTTTCAATAGAAGCTTCTACTTCTTTCCGAATCATCTCAACAACTGGCTCCTTACCTAATAAATTATATTCCGTACAAACTTCTGTCGTGATCGTAAATCCTGGAGGCACAGGAATACCTATAGCACTCATTTCTGCCAAATTTGCGCCTTTACCCCCTAATAAGTTTTTCATTGCACTGCTACCGTCAGCTTGTTTGTCCCCAAATTTATATACACGGGGTTTTACATCTTGTAATACTTCCATAATCTCTTTTTAAATTAATTTTTATCTGTGCCTAACTAAAAGCAAGACTAAAGGTAAATTTTAAATAAAAAATTAAAGGTGATAAAAATCATGTTCTGAGCATTTTACAAAAATTTAAAAGAATCTATTTTTATACTCAACAAACTGCGAACATTTTTAATTTAAACTACTCAAAACATAAAGATCTATTTAATTATTTGAAAATAATAATTAATAAAATTGCTAAAGGAAATAACAATTCAAAGAATACAATTAAAAAATTGATTGTAATAAAAGCATCTTTTCCGAACTATACATTTAAATAGACAAAATTCAATACGAATGTAAACTCATATAATACAGTGTTTTACCAATTTTACAAAATCTAAATTATCTAAATTTTTGATAGTGTTTCTTTTAAAATTCCAATTTTGAAGAATACTTATATATTAAACACAGGAAAATATCAGGAGCATTTAATATGACAACTATGAAAGTTGTTTATGAATTTGATTCTAGGTACATTAAAATTAAAATAAGAAGCTTCAACGAATATTTATAAAGTAGCATAGAGTAACTTCCAAAAATATAGTTTTAAAAAGGTTGACTTTACGTCATCCTTTTTTTTGTACCAACATTTTAGTAACTTGTCAGAAATTAAGCCATAAATATGTCTCATAAAATTTCTCGCATTTTTGATTTTGGATACCATCAATTAGAAAATTTCCCACAAGAAAAATGTTTCAATTATAAAAAAGAAAATAGTTGGAAAAGTATTTCTACACAACAATTTATAGCTGATGCCAATAAAGTAAGTAGTTCTTTGCTATCATTAGGGGTACAACCAAATGATAAAATTGCTGTAATTACTTCTAACAACAATCCAAATTGGCATGTTTTGGACATTGGGCTTTTACAAATTGGCGCACAAAATGTTCCTTTATATGCAACCTTATCAGAAAAAGATTATGGTTACATTTTAAATCATTCTGATGCTAAATATTGTTTTGTTTCTGATGATGATTTGTATCAAAAAGTAAAATCTGTGGCGAATAAAACTCAATTAAAAAATATTTTTTCTCTTCAAGATTTAAAAACAAACTATGATTGGAATTCTTTTCTAGAGATTGGAAAAAAAGAAAATTACCAATCTAAAATTGAAGAATTAAAAAAGAATGTAAAGCCTGAGGATTTAGCAACAATTATTTATACCTCTGGCACAACAGGAACTCCAAAAGGGGTTATGTTATCGCATAAAAATATTGTTTTTACTGTTTTTAAAACTGCAAAAGGATTAGATTTAATTCAGGGGAATAATAGAATTATTAGCTACCTACCTATTTGTCATATTTTTGAAAGAAGCGCTTCTTATTACAATCTATTTATGGGTTTTGAGGTCTATTTTGCAGAAAGCATAGAAAAAATTGGCGATACGATTAGAGAAGTCAGACCTCATTATTTAGCAGTTGTCCCAAGATTATTGGAGAAAATTTTTGACAAAATTATAGACAAAGGAAGTAATTTATCTGGCCTCAAAAAACAACTCTTCTTTTGGGCCGTATCTTTAGGAGAAAAATATGAACCTTATAATCAAAAAAGTGCTTTTTATCACTTTAAATTGAACATCGCAAGAAAATTGATTTTCTCTAAATGGCAAGAAGCTTTAGGTGGTAATTTACAATTTATGATTTCAGGGAGCGCTCCACTTCAACATCGTTTAATAAGGGTTTTTACCGCTGCAGGCATTAACATTTTTGAAGGGTATGGAATGACAGAATCTTCTCCTGGAGGAACTTTAAATGACCTTAGAAATAATGGTTTAAAAATTGGCTCAGTTGGTAAACCTTTAGAAGGCATAGAGATTAAAATTGCTGATGATGGAGAGATTTTAATGAAGGGAGACAATGTTATGATGGGGTATTACAAAAATGAAAAAATGACCAACAAAACTATTTTAAATGGATATTTACATACAGGTGATATTGGTGAAATTGATGAACAAGGTTTTTTAACAATTACAGATAGAAAAAAAGAAATTTTTAAAACGTCTGGAGGTAAATACATTGCTCCTGCTCCCTTAGAGAGCGAACTAAAACAATCTCGTTTTATAGAACAAGTGATGGTGATCGGTGAAGGAGAGAAAATGCCAGCAGCATTAATTCAGCCTAATTTTAGTTTTATCAAAGATTGGGCAGAACGTCATCAATATAAAATCATAGATGTTACTACTGATGAAAACCTTATCAACAGAATTCAAAAAGAAATAGATTTTCACAATCAAAAATTTGGAAAATGGGAACAAATTAAAAAGTTCGAAATTACTCCTGATGAATGGTCTATCGAGACGGGCCATTTAACACCAACAATGAAAATGAAAAGAAAGATAATTAAAGAAAAATACAAAAATTTACATCAAAAAATATATTATTCTTAGATTTAAAGTCTATTAATAAGTATTTGTAAAATCAATGTAAATTTACTACTTTGCAATACGACAAAAAAAAGCCTTATGCCAAAAGAAATTACTAGATTGTTTGATTTTCCATATCATCAATTAGAAACTTACAAGCTTAAAAAAGCATTTTCTACAAAATATAATGGAAAATGGGAATCTATTTCTACGCAAGAATATGTAGATAAATCTAATCAATTAAGTAGAGGATTGCTGAAATTAGGAATCCAACCAAATGATAAAATTGCTGTTATTTCTACCACAAACCGAGCTGAATGGAATATTTGTGATATTGGAATTTTACAAACTGGCGCACAAAATGTACCAATTTACCCAACAATCTCTAAAGAGGATTATGAATATGTTTTAAATCATTCTGAAGCAATCTATTGTTTTGTTTCTGACCTCACTATTCTAGAGAAATTAAATCAAATTAAAAGTAAAACAAAATTAAAAGGTGTTTTTACGTTTGATGATCTAAAAGATGAAAAAAATTGGAATGAAGTTTTAGCGTTGGGAGAAGACACTAGTAACCAAGATGAAGTTGAAATCAGAAAAGACGGCGTAAAACCAGAGAACTTAGCCACTTTAATTTATACCTCTGGAACTACAGGAAGACCAAAAGGTGTAATGCTTTCTCATAATAACATTGTTCAAAATGTATTGCATTCTCAAACAAGAGTTCCTTTAGATTATGGGAATACAAGAGCCTTAAGTTTTTTACCGGTTTGTCATATTTTTGAGCGCATGATTTTGTATTTATACCAATATTGTGGCGTAGAAATTTACTTTGCTGAATCTATAGAGAAACTTACTGAAAATGCTCAAGAAGTTAAACCAGAAGTAATGACTGCTGTTCCTAGGTTGTATGAAAAAATATTTGATAAAATTGTTTTAAAAGGTGAAGAATTAACAGGTTTAAAAAAGAGATTATTTTTCTGGGCTTTAAATCTTGGTTTAAAATACGAGCCTTATGGTGCGAATGGCTGGTGGTATGAAAAACAATTAGGTATAGCTCGTAAACTTATATTTTCTAAATGGCAAGCTGTTTTAGGTGGCGAATTAAAATTAATGGTTTCTGGAAGTGCAGCTTTACAACAAAGATTAACACGTGTTTTTGCTGCAGCGGGAATGCCTATTATGGAAGGATATGGTTTAACAGAGACATCTCCAGTAATCTCTGTAAACGATCAAAACAATGGTGGTTTTAGGGTAGGAACTGTAGGTCGAATTATTAAAGATATTGATGTTAAAATTGCCAAAACTGGAGAAATCTTAGTAAAAGGTCATAATGTAATGCAAGGCTACTACAAAGACGATGCAAAAACTGCTGAAGTTATGAAAGATGGATATTTTCATACTGGTGATAAAGGAGAATTTGACATAGATGGATTTTTAAAAATTACGGGAAGAACAAAAGAAATGTTTAAAACTTCTGGAGGTAAATATGTAATACCGCCATTATTAGAAGGTGAATTAAAACAATCTTTATTTATAGAACAAGTAATGGTTATTGGTGAAAATGAAAAAATGCCAGCCGCAATTATTCAACCAAATTTCGAATATCTAAAGGAATGGATTCAACATAAACAAATTAACGTTGGTATGAAAAACACCGAAATCATAGCTTCAGATATCGTAAAAAAACGCATTCAAGAAGAGGTCGACAAGTGTAACAAAAACTTTGGAAAATGGGAACAAATAAAACGTTTTGAATTAACCCCAGAGGAATGGTCTATTGATGGTGGTCATTTAACACCAACTATGAAAATGAAACGTTCCATTATTAAAAAGATTTATCAAGATTTATATGATAAAATTTACAGGTAATTTAAAGCGCAACTTATAATTTAACTCCCATTTTTGGGAGTTTTTTTTTTATTTCCATGAAGATATATATATTAATGTAAAATTTTAAAAAGCAATTCTTTTAAAATATCTTCATGCGTTTGGTTAGCTCCAACTCCTTTGCTTTTAACATCAGCTTCTCTTAAAAAAGCAATAACCTGTGCAACTTTACGCATTGGATAATTTCTAGCAGCTAAAAAATATTCATCTACAAAATAAGGATTTACACCCAGTGTTTTTGCTACAGAACTTTTAGATTTATCTTGTAATCCATGAAACAATAAAAGTTGTGTAAAAAAACTATTTAATAAGGAAATTGTCATTACCAAGGGATTATTCTTAGGGTTTTCAGCAAAATAATTAATAATCCTATTCGATTTAACAATGTTTTTCTCTCCTACCGCTTTTCGTAATTCAAAATTATTAAAGTCTTTAGAAATACCAATATTATCTTCTATATGCTTATCATCAATAATACTTTCTTTTGGTAGAATTAGCATTAACTTATCTAATTCATTAGAAATTTTACTTAAATCAGCTCCTAAAAACTCCACTAACATTTGTGCCGCTTTTAGTTCAATTTGATATTTCTTTCCACTTAAAACTCTACGAATCCAATCTGAAACTTGATTCTCATATAACTTTTTACTTTCATAAATTAAACCTGTTTTTGCAATTGCCTTGTGCAATTTTTTACGTTTATCAAGTTTTTTATATTTGTAATTTAAAACAAGAACTGTCGTTGGCTGCGGGTTTTCTGCATAAGAAACTAACTTTTCAATATTTCTACTTAAATCTTGAGCTTCTTTAATAATTAAAACCTGTCTCTCCGCCATCATAGGGTAGCGTTTAGCAGAGGAAACAATATCTTCTACACTGGAGTCTCTTCCATACATAACCTGCTGGTTAAAGCCTTTTTCTGTTTCATCTAAAATATTTTCTTCAATAAAATCAGAAATTTTATCAATGTAATAAGGTTCTTCCCCCATTAAAAAATAGATAGGTTTTATATTTCCTTTCTTTATCTCTGAAACAATGTTTCTAATTTCGTTCATTTTCTTACTTTTGATTGATGCAAAAACTCAACCTACCAACTTATAATTTTAAACTCAAAAGTAGCGAAAATAAGACGCTTATTTTTGATAAACTGAGAAAAAAATATATAGTTTTAACTCCTGAAGAATGGGTTCGTCAGCATTTTGTGTATTTTTTAATTGAAGAAAAAAAATATCCAGTCACCTTAATTGCTATTGAGAAACAATTAACTATTAATAATTTAAAAAAGCGAAGTGATATTTTAGTTTTTAATACAGATGGAAAACCCGAAATTATCGTTGAATGCAAAGCTCCTAACATAAAAATAACACAAGATACTTTTGACCAAATTGCCCGCTATAATTTAAAATTAAAAGCGAATTATTTACTTGTCACCAATGGTTTAGAACATTTTTATTGTAAAATGGATCATAAAAATGAAACCTATATATTCTTAAAAGATATTCCTAATTATAAATTGTAGACTTCGGGTTTTATTAAGGTAACTTTAGGTATAAACTAATTTATAAAATGTAAATTTGGAGCCTTGAAAACAGCAATTGTCATATTAAATTGGAATGGTCAAAAACTCTTAGAGCAGTTCTTGCCATCTGTGGTGAACTTCAGTTCGCAAGAAGCTGATATTTATTTAGCAGATAATGCTTCTACAGATTCCTCAATTAATTACGTGAGAGCGTTTTTTCCATCCATTAAAATTATTGAAAACACTATAAATGGAGGTTATGCAAAAGGCTATAATGACGCTTTAAAATCTATTGATGCTGATATTTATTGCTTGTTAAATTCTGATGTTGAAGTTACAGAGAATTGGCTAAAACCCATTATTGAGGTTTTTAAAGCTGAAAAAAAAACAGCTATTATTCAACCAAAATTATTAGATTTCAAGGATAAAACAAAGTTTGAATATGCAGGTGCCGCTGGTGGTTTTGTAGATCTTTTTGGTTATCCTTATTGCAGAGGTCGTGTATTTACTCATTTAGAAACAGATAAAGGTCAGTTTAACGATGTAGAAGATATATTTTGGGCCTCTGGTGCTTGTTTATTTATACGCTCTAAAGTCTATCATCAATTAGAAGGATTCGATGAAGATTATTTTGCACACCAAGAAGAAATTGATTTATGTTGGAGAACTCAAAATATAGGGTATAAAATAAAATATGTAGGGAAATCTACCGTTTATCATGTGGGAGGCGGAACTTTACAGGAATCTAATCCACATAAAACGTACTTAAACTTTAGAAATAGTTTATTAAATGTTGTAAAAAATGTTCCTAAAAGTTGGTTTTTATTTGTAATATTTTCACGTTTACTTTTAGATGGAATTGCTGGAATAACGTTTATAATTGAATTAAGACCAATTCACACTTGGGCCATTATTAAAGCACATTTTAGTTTTTACAAGAACTTTCATAAATTTTTAAAAAAGCGTAAAAAAACACTAAAAAAGAAAACTTATAATTTACACACCAGTATCGTTTGGCAATATTTTGTTTTAGGTAGAAGCAAGTTTAAAGATTTGAAGTAGTTATTTTTTTTAAGTCTCTTTCCATTGATACGATTCTAAAAATTCTTTAGAAACTTAATGTCTAAACATTAAAAAATTAGCAAGTTTCCCAAGAATTCTATAAAATTAAACATCACACCTTTACAAATATGGTTTTTTTTAAGGTTTTTTGATCTGGCTAGTTTATGTAATTTTATGTCTTTACTTAAACCAAAATTATTTCACTAATTTATGATTCAATTATAGCCTTAAGATTAATACTTAAAATTATAAGATATCTAAACTTCCTTTTCCTTCTCTAATTACCTCAGGATAACCATCTGTTAAATCAATAATTGTAGAAGCGTAATTGTCTCCAAAACCACCATCAATAACTACATCTACTAAATGCGCCCATTTTTCAAAAATTAATTCTGGATCTGTTGTGTATTCTAATACATCATCATCGTCTCTAATTGAAGTAGAGACAATAGGATTCCCTAAACTTTCTACCAAAGCTCTTGCGATGTTGTTATCTGGAATTCGAATTCCTACAGTTTTTCTTTTTTTAAATGCTTTAGGAAGATTGTTACTCCCGGGTAAAATAAAGGTATAAGGCCCTGGTAAAGCACGTTTTAAAAGCTTAAAGGTCGGTGAATCTATTTGTTTTATATAATCAGACAAATGACTTAAATCATTACAGACAAAAGAGAAATTAGCCTTTTCTAATTTAACACGCTTTATAAGTGCTATTTTTTCTAAGGCCTTTGTATTTGTAATATCACATCCTAAGCCATAAACAGTATCTGTCGGATAAATAATTAATCCCCCACTTCTTAAAATTTTAACAACCCTATCTATTTCTCTCTGATTTGGATTCTCATTATATAATTTTATAAACTCTGCCATAATATAAAAATACAAAAAACTCAACTTGAAAATACATCAAGTTGAGTTATTTTTTAGGAAGTTTCGTATTATTAAGTCTTATCTACCAGCCTAAAACCTTCTCCATGAATGTTCAAGATTTCAACATGTTCATCAACCTTCAAATACTTTCTAAGCTTTGCGATGTAAACATCCATACTTCTAGAAGTAAAATAGTTATCATCTCTCCAAATTTTAGTTAGTGCCAATTCTCTTGGCATTAAATCATTTTTGTGAATTGCCAACATACGTAACAATTTACTTTCCTTTGGTGACAACTTTATTGGTTCTGCATCCTTACCAATAGACAAGTGACGTAATTTAGAATTAAAGAAAAAAGAACCAATATTAAATTCAAATTCTTCTGATTCTTTAGATTTATCACTATCTTTTCTTTGGAGAATTGCTTTAATTTTATGCAATAAAACTTCAGAGTCAAAAGGTTTGTTTAAATAATCATCGGCTCCAACAGAATATCCTTTTAAAACATCTTCTTTTAATGTTTTTGCCGTTAAAAAAATAATTGGCACCTCTTTATTCGTTCCTCTAATGTCTTGTGCTAAAGAAAAACCATCTTTTCTAGGCATCATTACATCTAAAATACATAGATCATAATCACTGTTTTTAAACATAATTAAACCCTCTATACCATCTTTTGCGTGTGTAACATTATAATCGTTTAACGCTAAATAATCTTTTAAAACGGTTCCAAAATTTGGATCGTCTTCTACTAATAAAATCTTTTTACTTCCCATTTTATATACTTTTTAAATTAAAGGTAATTTTACCGTGAATATGCTTCCTTCTCCTTTTTCACTTTCGACAAAAACTGTTCCATGATGTTTTTCTACAATTTCTTTTACATATGCTAATCCTAGACCATGACCTTTTACATCATGTATATTTCCTTTTTGTTCTCTATAAAATTTATCGAAAACTGATTTAAGCGCACCTTTACCCATACCTATGCCATTATCTTTTATTTTAAAGATGAAAAATTTATTAGTGCTCTCTGTATAAACTTCAATTTTAGGGCTCTCTTTTGAATATTTTATCGCATTCTCTAAAATGTTTACAATTATATTCGTTAAATGAAATTCATTACCAGAGATCTCGGAAATAATTGCTTCAAAATGAGTGTCTATAGTTCCATCCCTATCGTTCACCAACAAACTAACGTGACTAATAGCATCTTCTATTGTGTCGTGAATATCAATTGTTTCCTTACTGATATCTAATTGATTTTTTTCTAATCTAGAAATACGTAGCACATTTTCCACTTGTGAATGCATTCTTTTATTTTCATCACGAATCATTTCTATATACCGTAAAACCTTTTCTTGATTATTTAAAATTTTAGGATTTCGAATAGAATCTATGGCTAAATTAATTGTGGCAATAGGGGTTTTAAATTCGTGCGTCATATTATTTATAAAATCAGTTTTTATTTCTGATATTTTCTTCTGCTGAATTAGCTGATATAGTGAACTTGAAAAGGCAATAATAATGATGAAAATAAAAAATAAAGACAGTAATAAAATATTTGAAATTCCTGATAAAATATGCTCATTTTTCCCTGGAAAAGTTACGTATAAGAAATATTCAGATTCATTTTCTGAATTATAAAATAAGGGATAAGGATAACTATCTTTTTTATTTATCGTGTAATAACCTGATTTTAACTTTGTTGCTAAACCATCTTTACTATACACACCATATTTAAAATCTAAAATTATATTTCTTTTTTTTAATTCATCTTTTATAATATCATTTAACTCCCTATTGCTTAGCCTCTTATGAATTGGATTAATCCTATTATAATCTTTAAACCATTCTGCAAACTGGCTCTCTTCTATATCTGTTAACCTTCTAGTAAACGAATATCTTTTTTCATCTACATTTGAAAACAAATTATCTGGACCTTTAATTAATCTTGATTGAAAGAAATCTTTTTTACCAGTTACCCTTTTAAAAATAAGGGAATCACTACCTAAAAAATCTGCAGGAATCTCGAAATTTTCTTCTAAAATTGTAGATCCAAAAGAAATTTTCTGATTATTTGTTGTATCAATTTCTTGAAAAAACATACTTTTTATTTGAGCATCATTTGCTAAAATTGCATTTTCGATAATACCCTCAAACTTTTTATTAAAAAGATCTCTTTCTTTCTCGTTAATCCTTTCTGAAACTCTTCCTAAAGATTTTTGAACATCATTCTTAAATTGTTCTTTCTTACTTTCTACTGCATTATTAATCCAATAAAGCTGAACAGCAATAATTCCTATCAAGGAAATGCTCATTAAAAAAACAATAAGCACAAACATTTTTTTGCCCATAAATCAAAGTTAAGCTATTCAGTATTTTAAATTCACGTTTTCTACATAAATTAACAAAATTACTTAAAATTTATGACCTTTTTAACAAAAAAAATAAAGATATTTAAGTGTAACTCGTTTTTTCTGTTAAAATATTATGAATTTTATTTACTTGATTTTTAGTTTCATCAAGATTTTCATTACAAATTATGTAGTTAGATTGTAATATTTTTTTTTTGTCATTCCATTGATTATTCATTCTGCTTTTAACCTCTTCTTTTGTTGAAGAATCCCGTGAAATAACACGTTCAATTTTAGTATTTACATCTGAATAGACAGTAATGATAAAATCGCAAAACAAATTACTTTCACTTTCAAATAGAATTGCATTTTCGTAAATAATGAACGCTTTATCAACATTTTTTTTTACAAAGTTCTGAAAGTGTTTTTTAACTTCGGGGTGAACAATTGCGTTTAAAACTGATAGTTTTTTTTTATTATTGAAAACAATTTCAGAAATGTATCTTCTATCCAATTTTTGATTCAAAAAAGAAGCTTCTCCAAAATGTTTGATAATTTTTTTTTTAATAATTCCTGAAGAATTCATTAGTTTCTTGGCCTCAGCATCAGCAATGTAAACAGCTACATTATTAAACTCTAAAAAGAATTTTGCAACTGTAGTTTTTCCACTTCCTATACCACCTGTTAAACCAACTATCATAGCTATTTTTGAATTAAGAAATCTATTTTTTTTGGAATTATTTTAACGCTTTTTATAAAGTCTGGTTCTAATATAACTTTCGGTATCAAATAACCTAAGTTATTTTTTTTAGATATCAAATAATCACACTCTACTTTAAAAGATGCTTCAGAAATTTTTGAAAAATCTGATAAAGCAACTACGAAAACAACTTCAACTTTTTCCGAGAGGGTAGTTAAATTAACATCTTCTGGAAGATTTTTAGTTGTAAATGGTATTTGTAATTTACCTTCTGTAAATTTATCTATATTTCCAGAAATTGTTATTTTTGAAGCACTAAATTTAAAATTATTGTTTAATTTTAAAATTGTTACTTCCTCTAAAAAATCAGATTTCACGTCATCCAACTTCAACTTAGTTAATTCTAAAAAGTTAATATTTCTTACCTGATCTTCTGGCCCAGAAATAACAATTGAATCTGGAGAAATATTTATTTCATTTATAAGATCATAACCAATATGATAGTTAATTTCTAAATTTGGTTTTAAAACTACTTTTTTTGAAGTTAAAAACCCTAAATTTAAATAAATAGTGTCTTGTGAAATCTCCTTTAATTCAACTCCCAAAAGTAATTGCTTTTCAATTTTAGCAACTTGATTCTTAGTTAAAAAATAAAATTCAGAATGTGATTTTCTTTGCAATCTTGAAGCTTCAAGTTTTATTTTTTTATTTTTAAATCTAGATCTGAGTATTTTAAAGCCAGATGCTTTTACAGTAATATCTATATTATTAATTGGTATTTCTTGCAGTAATTTATCTTGAGGAATATTTTCATAGCTTACTGGATAAGCAATAACAGCAGTATATTCTTTAGAAAAGGTAATTAGCAACCAGATTAAAAAGGAAGCTAGTAAAAAACTAATAAAAGTTTTTGGTATTTTTTTGGAAGTCTTCACTTAATATTTCTGAATTTTATGCAATCTAATGAAAAAGTAATAAACAAAAAAAATGAGCTTTCACTAATTAAAGAAAAGCTCACATAATATAAAATTTTAAATCCTTATTTTTTAATGGCCGGCGTCAAATACTTTTTACTTAATTCCATAGAAATTGCAGAACGCTCAAATTTAATTTTACCTGCTCCAGTCTCTATAGTAACAGTATTATCAGCAGTATGTATTTCTACAATTTTACCATGAATACCACTAGAGGTAACAACTTTTGATCCTTTCTTAATTTCCGTTTGAAAAGATTTTTCTTTTTTTTGACGATTCATTTGTGGTCTTATCATAAAGAAATACAAAACCCCAATCATTGCTATAAAAGGTAACATTGATGTCAAACTTCCTGCATCAAATTGTAATACTATAATTGAAAACATAGTTATATTTTTGCTTTTGGTGTAACCAAGCCTTTAAGAGTTAAAACTTCTCTTCCAGACGCTGTATTGGTTGTTAAGGTTATTGTTTTTGATTGTCTATTTGGTTTTCCATTTGTATTAAATCTAACTTTAATATCTCCTGACTCTCCTGCTTTAATTGGTGCTTTTGGCCACAAAGGAACAGTACAACCACAACTTGCTTGTGCATTTGTAATTACTAAATCTGAATTACCAGAATTAGTTACTTTAAATACCGTTTCTACAAAATCTCCTTCATTGACAGTGCCAAAATCGTGCACTAACTTGTCAAAAGAAATGGAAGCTGTACCTTTTTTAATTTCTTTATCCCTAGATTTAGCATTATCTAAATTCTCTTTATTTATTTTTTCTGTTGCCGCTGAATTACCATCCGCACAAGAAATAAATACATTTGCAGAAATTATGAATGCAAATAAAATCGTTACTTTTTTCATGATATTTAAATTTTTGTAAAAATACTAAATAAATTTTGCTAAAACAATAGATTATAACAAGCCTCTACCTATTTTAACAATTCTTTTATTATCTATAAATTCTTTAGAGACTTTGTCTAAAACTCCATTTATAAAATAACTACTTTTTTCTGTAGAGTAATCTTTTGAAATTTCTATGTATTCATTAATTGTCACCCTTGTTGGTATGGACGGAAAATTAATAAACTCGGAAATTGCCATTTTGATCAAAATCATATCGATATCTGCAATCCTATCAGTTTCCCAGTTTGGCGTTTTTTCTGCAATATCCTGTTCGTACGTTTTTTGTTTTAAAACCGTTTTCTTGAATAGTGCTGATACAAAATCTTCATCATTTTCATCTTTGTATAAACTCCCTAACACAAAAATCGCAATCTCTTTGTATTTACTTAGAGATTTAACAACCCAAGTATTTACAAAAGGAATATCATCCACCCAAGAAATCATTTCATCTTCGTAATACTCTGCTAATTTTTCATTCGGAGCAATAATCTCTTTAAAAAAGTCAATAACAAAAGCTTTGTCTACCTTAAAAGAATCTTCATTTGTGCCTAAATACTTTTTATATAAATCACTTTTTTGTAATTCTTCAAAAATAATTTTGACATATTCATCATTTAATTCCCAGTTTTTAAGATTATTCATCTCAATATAACTTTCAACACTTATGCTTTCTGCAATTGCATTGATGACTTTATTTTCTAAAAATTTAGTATTGGGCTTTAGATCTTCTTTTGTAGCAAGGATCTTATTTTTGGAAAGTGCGATTTTTTTTGCCGCTAATTTTTGAACTTCCACCAAAAGTTGAAAGTTTAAAACGTACAAATCAAACATTTTTAAAATACTATGTTTTAAAAATTTTTCTTCTCTAATAATATCGTCATTATGACTTTGCTGCATTGCATATACAGATTGCATTACTTTAACTCGAATATGTCTTCTATTAATCATGGTAAAGAACTTAGATAAATGGTTTTTTTTGCTCTGCAAAAATAGTGTTAATTTAGTTTCTCATCACTCATTTTTAATTCTTTTTTAAGAAAATTTATCTTTATGAAACTCGTATATTCGTGCTTTATTTTTAACTACAATTTTCCTTGAAAGCACTACAATATTTAAATAAATATTTTTCTAAATACAAATGGCGCATTTTAATAGGATTGCTAATTACAATCTTATCAAAACTTTTAGCTTTAAAAATACCCCAGATAATTAGAGACTCTCTAAATGTTGTAGAAGATTATCAGAATGATGTCATAACCGATGTCTCTCTTGTAAAACAGCAATTATTAATAAATGTCTTTATTATTATTGCAATTGCATTATTGGGCGGAATTTTAACCTTTATAATGAGGCAAACCATTATTGTGACTTCCAGGTTGATTGAATTCGATTTAAAAAACGAAATCTATCAACAATATCAAAAATTATCACTCAATTTTTATAAGAAAAATAGAACTGGTGACTTAATGAACCGGATTAGTGAAGATGTTTCTAAGGTTAGAATGTACGTAGGACCTGCAGTAATGTATAGCATGAATATGATTGTACTTTTTGCAGTTGGCTTTTCACAAATGGCTCAAGTTGATTTGAAACTAACTTTATACACTTTAATCCCTTTTCCTATTCTATCAATTTCCATTTTTATTTTAAGTAAAGTCATTCATAAAAGGAGTACTATCGTTCAAGAATATTTATCGAAATTAACTACCTTTAATCAAGAATTTTTCTCTGGAATAAATGTTGTTAAATCATACGGAATTGAAGCTTCTATAATCAAAGATTTTGAGGCAATTTCTGATATTAGCAAAGACAAAAATATTCATTTACATAAAGCAAATGCACTCTTTTTCCCTTTGATGCTTTTATTGATTGGAATAAGTAATTTATTGGTTATTTATATTGGCGGAAATAAATATATAAATGGCGAAATTCAGATAGGTGTTGTGGTTGAATTCATGTTGTATGTAAACATTTTAACTTGGCCAGTTGCCGTTGTTGGCTGGGTAACCTCGATGGTTCAACAAGCAGAAGCATCACAAGCAAGAATAAACGAATTTTTAAAACAAGTTCCTGAAATTCAAAATAATAATTCTTTAGCTACAGAAATCAATGGTAAAGTAACTTTTAAAGATGTAACCTTTACCTATGATGACACGAATATTACTGCTTTAAAAAATATTAATTTTACTGTAAATCCGGGTGATACCTTAGCTATTTTAGGAAAAACAGGATCAGGAAAATCAACTATTATTGAGTTAATTTCTAGATTATATGATACCCAAGAAGGCAGTGTTTTATTGGATGACAAGCCTATTAAAGAAGCTAATTTAAATGATGTTAGAAGTCAAATTGGTTTTGTACCTCAAGATCCATTTTTATTTTCTGATACCATTGGTAACAATATCAAGTTCGGAAAAGAAGATGCCACAGAGGCCGAGATTATAGAAGCTGCAAAGAATGCTGTTGTACATTATAATATTACTGAATTTACAAATGGGTACAAAACTATTCTTGGTGAACGTGGGGTAACTTTATCTGGAGGTCAAAAACAAAGAGTTTCTATTGCTCGAGCACTTATCAAAAACCCTAAAATTTTAATTTTAGATGATTGTTTATCGGCAGTAGACACAGAAACTGAAGAAAAAATACTATCAAATTTAGAAAGAGTATCTAAAAATAAAACTACTTTTATAATCAGTCATAGAGTTTCATCTGCAAAAAATGCTGATAAAATTATTGTTTTAGATGATGGAAAAATCACACAACAAGGAACTCACAATCAATTAATAACCCAAGAAGGGTACTACAAAGAATTGTACGAGCAGCAACTTTTAGAAAAAGAAATTTAATCTTTAACATTGCTACGTAAAATATTTTATTAGATTTGTTAAGTATTACAAATAATTTATAACTACTATTAAAAAGAATTATGGCAGAGAGAATTGAACAGGAAGAAATTTTTTCACAAGTATTGAGAGCTGGAAGAAGAACCTATTTTTTTGACGTTAGAGCAACAAAAGCAGATGATTACTACTTAACAGTAACAGAAAGTAAAAAATTCACACATGATGATGGTTCTTTCCGTTATCAAAAACATAAAATTTACTTATATAAAGAAGATTTTACAGATTTTCATGAAATGTTAAGTAAAGCTACTGACTACATTATTAACGAGAAAGGAAATGAAGTAATCAGCGAGCGTCATCAAAAAGATTTTAAGAAAGAAGAAACTACACAAGAAGAAACTACTTCTACAGATAGTTTTACGGACGTTTCTTTTGACGATATATAAAGGACTTAGACCTTATTATTTGACTTAGCAGTGATTTTTTTTCATTTAAATAAACTACTGCAATTTAGCATCAACTTCTATAAAAAAAATCGTAGGCTCAATGTTTACGATTTTTTCTATAAAACACGTTTCATAACTTTGCTTTTAGAAACGGTTTCTTGCCATTCATTTTTTGCATTACTATCTAATGTAATTCCTCCACCAACAAAAAGTGAAACATTATTTTCAAGAATATTCATACATCTTAAATTCACAAACAAAGAAGAATTTTGAGTTTCTATTCTATTCTTTTGAAAATTTAATTCACCTAAAAAACCAGTATAAAAACTTCTGTTATAAGGTTCATTTGCTAAAATAAATTTTTTAGCTTTTTCTCTTGGTAAACCGCAAACTGCTGGAGTTGGATGCAAAGCTCTTATCAACGTTTTTAATGTTGAACTTTTATTTAATTCTCCGGTAACTTTAGTTTTCAAATGCAACAAGTTACCAGCTTTTATCGTTTCTTTTTTACTGATTTTCAAGTTTGATGAAATTCCTTTTAATTGACTTTCTATAAAATCTGTAACCAATTGTTGTTCTTCTAATTCTTTGCTTTTCCAAACAACATTTTGGTTATTTTCATAAACTTGAGTTCCTGCCAAAGACATGGTTTTAAAAGTATTATTCTCAATATTTAAAAGGGTTTCGGGAGTTGCACCAAACCACAAACCTATTTTAGGGTGAAACCAAACATACACAAAGGCATTATTATAACTTTGTAGTAATTTTTGAAAGATATTAACCAGCTTAAAATCAGTAATTTCTAGCTCTTCTTTTCTAGAAATAACTACTTTTTTTAAATCATTTCTACTGATTTCTTCGATTGTTTTATCAACTAACTTTATATGTTGTTCTTTAGAGTTATCATTGGTAAAAAGTTCTTTCTCTTTAAAATTAATTGGATCAAAAAAAAGTTCTTCCGAAATAAATTCTGATGTTTCTATTGGAAATAAAACTGCTTTTTGTTGATTATCAAAAGGCGCAAATACAAACCCTTTTTCAGAAAAATCATCTAAAAAAAATAAAGAATCATCCTTCATGAAAAACCCAGAAATAATATCATCGTTAGGTTTTCTATAAGCTACAAAAGGAGTCTTTTTATTATAAGAATTAGTAATTTTATTAAAAATTTTCAAACTATTTTTTATCTAAAATAATATTAGTTAATTTACATATAGAAATTAAATTGTCTTCTTCATCAACAATTTTAATTTCCCATAAATGAGTAGTTTTCCCTTTATGAATGGGTCTTGCTATACCAAAAACAACCCCCTCTTTTTTACTTTTTAAATGATTAATACTTAACTCAATTCCTTTAACAATTTTTGTTTTTGTGTCAATAAAAAGAGCAGAAGCACAACTACCTACAGTTTCGGCTAAAGCAGCAGTTGCACCTCCGTGCAATATACCATAAGGCTGATGAACCTTAAAATTTACTGGCATTTTTGCTGTAACATAATCATTACCAACATCTACAAACTCAATTTCTAAAGTTTGCATCAAGGTGTTTTTATTAAGATTGTTTAACGTTTCTAACGTTTTAATTTTATCCATCAACATGAAATTTAAATAGTAAAAATACATATAATTTATTGTACTTTTACGTCAATATTTTGATCAATTTTTATGTATAAAATTCGCGTTATTTTAGATACCAAAGAAGATGTAATTAGAACTATTCTAGTTGAGGATAATATTAATCTAGAAAGTTTACACACAATCATTGCAAAAGCTTTTGGTTTTAAAGGGCAAGAAATGGCTTCTTTTTACAGAACTGATAATGAATGGAGTCAAGGAGAGGAAATACCTTTATTTAATATGGCTGAAGCTGGTGAAGAAATATCTATGCAAACCTGTATTTTAAATGAAACTTTACCCGAAGAGCATAATAAGCTAATTTATGTGTATGATTTTTTAAATATGTGGACTTTTTATGTAGAAATTATAGAAATTTCATCAGAAAAAAGAGACAAATTACCACAAACTATTTTAACTGTAGGCGAAATTCCTGAAGAAGTTCCAGCAAAAGAGTTTATTGCAGAAAAATTAGATGATGAATATGATGATGAAGAGGATAATAATGATGAGTTTGGTCATTTTGATGATTTCGATTATAATGAATATTAATAAAACAGCTTAAACGAGTATTTGTTTAAGCACCTGTTGTTAAATCTTTTTTTTCTCTTCCAATTTATCAACTAAAGACACATAAAATTTAGCTTTTTTAAGTAACAAAATTGTAAGTTAGTCGTTTATACTTCACAAACGACTAAAACAATTTCTTTGGAAACAATATTATCACTCAAAAATCTCGATAAAAAATACGGAGCTGTGCATGCAGTAAATAATCTTTCTTTTGATATTCAAAAAGGAAATATTTATGGAATTTTAGGTCCAAATGGAAGTGGAAAATCAACCACTCTAGGCATGATTTTAAATGTTATCAATAAAACTTCAGGCGAATTTTCTTGGTTTAATGGAAAATTATCAACACATCAAGCCTTAAATAAAATTGGTGCTATTATAGAACGTCCAAACTTTTATCCTTACATGACGGCGACTCAAAATCTGGCCTTAATTTGTAAGATAAAGGGAATATCAGCAGAAAAAATCGACCAAAAATTAACAGTTGTAAATCTTTTTGAAAGAAGAGATAGTAAGTTTAGAACTTTTTCATTGGGAATGAAACAACGTTTAGCCATAGCATCTGCGCTGTTAAATGATCCTGAAATACTAATTTTAGATGAGCCAACAAATGGTCTAGATCCGCAAGGAATTCATGAAATTCGTCAAATTATAAAAGAAATTGCCAGCAACGGAACAACCATTCTATTGGCTTCTCACCTATTAGATGAAGTTGAAAAAGTTTGTTCTCATGTGGTAATTATTAGAAACGGCATAAAATTATATAGTGGCAGCGTCGATGAAATGACGGCTTCTAATGGTTTGTTAGAATTAAAGGTTGATAAAAAAGAAGGCGAGTTAATCAAATTATTAGAAAACCATGAAGCAATTGGCAAAATCAGCAAAGATCATCAAACTATAATCGCAACTTTAAAAAAGGAAATTTCCTCTACAGATATCAATAAATATTTGTTTGATAATGGTTTTATTTTATCACATTTAGTAAAACGTAAACCTAGTTTAGAGAAGCAATTTTTAGATTTAACGAACAATAACTAATAAAATATAAAGTAATGTTTAGACTACTTACTATAGAGTTTCATAAATTAAAATATAATAAAGCGAGTAAAGTATTAATTATCATTTACTTTGGCCTACTAACTTCTACAGCTTTAATAACTGCTATTAAATATACCTTTGGAGATTTTACTTTTCATTTTGCCGAAATGGGTTTTTATAATTTTCCATACATATGGCATTTTAACACATATATTGCTGCAACTTTAAAGTTCTTTCTATTATTGGTAATTGTATCGATGATGTCTAATGAATATAGCCACAAAACCTTAAAACAAAACTTAATTGATGGCTTAAGTAAAAAAGAATTTATACTTTCAAAATTTTACACAGTTATTGCATTTGCAGCAATATCAACAATCTTTGTATTTATTGTTACTTTAATTTTAGGACTAATTTATTCTGATTATAATGAGCTTTTTATCATTTTTTCTGAATTGGAATATTTATTAGCATTATTCTTTAAATTAGTAGGTTTTTTCTCATTTGGATTATTTTTAGGAATTCTTGTAAAACGGTCGGCTTTTGCTGTTGGTGCAATGGTTGTTTGGTTTATTGCTGAATCGATTGCATTTGGCATTTTAGGCTGGAAGTTTGTTTCATGGGAAACTGCCCAAAATATTAAAAATTTTTTCCCACTTGAATCTATGGCAAATTTAATTAAAGAACCGTTTACTAGACATAATGCTGTAAAATCTGCAGCAAATATGATGGGCGAAATATTTACTAAAAGTTATAATGTAGAGTTCACTGCAATTCTAATAGTTTCTGTTTGGACATTTGTTTTTATTTACTTGTCTTATGCATTGTTAAAAAAGAGGGATTTATAATACTTTTTGGATATATTTGATTTTTTTTAAATAAACATCCTTACATGAAAAATTTTCTACCTCTAGTCCTCTTTTTTTTTGCTTTAAATATATTCTCTCAAAAGGAAGCGAATATTTGGTATTTTGGAGAAAATGCAGGTTTAGATTTTAATGCTTCTCCTCCAATAGCTTTAACTGATGGATTATTAAACACCTTAGAAGGATGTTCAACATTTTCTGATTCTAATGGTAATTTATTGTTTTACTCAGATGGTATTACTGTCTATGACAAGAACCATACTATCATGACATATACTGATGGTACGATGGCAAATAATTTATTAGGAAACTCCTCAGCTACCCAATCAGGAATGATTATTCCAAAACCTTTATCTGACTCAATTTACTATCTTTTTACAGTTACAGATAATCAAAATTCTGATGGATTTAATGTTTACACCATTGATATGTCCTTAAACGGAGGAAATGGACAGTTAATTGATGAAGATGGTGATGGTGAGTTTTTTATTAAATTACGAGGTGGGGGTTGGTCTGAGAAAGTTGCCGCGGTTAAAGGTTTAAACTGCAATACCTTTTGGGTGGTAACAGCAAATAATAATAACTTTTTTTCTTACCTAGTAGATTCAAGCGGGGTACAAAGCGCCCCTATAATATCTACAGTTTCAACAAGCACTGAAAAAAGAGGCTATTTAAAATTATCACCTGACGGCACAAAATTAGCTACGGCTAATATGGGAAGTCGGGGAAATACACCAAATTCTGCAATTTTATATGACTTTAATAATACCACAGGCGCAGTAAGCAATAACGAAACATTTCTAATTAACGGGTTTAATGATGGAGAAGCATATGGCCTAGAATTTTCAGTAGATTCAAAATATATTTATGTATCAACTGTGTCAGGCTTTAGGGAGACTATATTCAACAGCGCTGAAACTTATAAACTTTTTCAATTTGATTTAACAGCTACAAATATTCCAGATTCCAAAGCATTAATTCATATACAAGAAGCTTTCAGTACCGATCATCCAGATGGTGGATATAGAGGAGCGCTCCAACTGGGACCAGATGGAAAAATTTATGCTACAATACCAGCTGCCTACGAAGGTAGAGGTAGTGCATCACCATATTTAGATGTCATAGAAAATCCATCTGCAGATGCTGCAGATGTAATTTTCACTGAAGATGCTATTGATTTAGGTGGGAGGTTTGCTACTCAAGGATTACCGCCTTTTATTGCTTCTTTATTATTACCAATTGAAATAATAGATGAGGATACAAATACTGCAATAAATAATCAAAACTTACAATTTTGTGTTGGACAAAACAAAACCATAATTCCAGCTACAGTTACAGGGAAAAATGTAGAGTATATCTGGACTTTTGATAACGGAACTAGTACTATAGAAATTCCTTCTGGATCAGATAACAAACTAATATTATCTAATATTACTAAAAACCAAACAGGCATTTACGCTTTAAAAATAACTTTAGAGGACGATTGCGGAAACAACATTGAATACAATGGGACTTTTAATATTCAAGTTTTTGAGGCTGCAACGGCTGCACAAACTGATGATTGGATTTTTTGTGATGCGGATAGGGATGGCTTTAACAATTTTGATTTACAAACAGAAAAATCTTCTGATATTTTAAATAGATTAGATCCTGTAATTTTTGACGTATTATATTTCACTGCATTACAAGATGCAAATGACAATATTGCTGGCGCTGAATTAGCAAATCCATATACAAATCCAACAGCGTTTAGCTCACAAACAATTTATGCCAGAGTCCATAATAAAAATGCACCAAAAGCCTGTTTTGATATTACAAAGTTTACATTAGCTATTACCGATTTACCCGTTGCAATTCAACCAGAACCTTATAGAATCTGTGATGATTTAGAAAGTGGCCTCGACACAGATGGGAAAATAAATACATTTCTTTTAAATACTCGAGATACAGAAGTTTTAGGAAATTTAGATAGCAATCAATACAATGTTAGTTATCACAACACTCAAAATGGTGCAGAAATAAACAATCTTTCTACTGTAATTGATAAAAACAATAATCATTCTGTAACTAACTCTCAGAAAGTTTTTACTCGAATAGAGAACAAAGACAATACCGATTGTTATGATGCAAATACAACTTTAGATTTAATTGTAGATTCTTTACCTGTCGTAAAAAATAACCCAGAGTTAGAGCAATGTATTAGTGCAGATGACAACAATCCAACTGTAAATTTAACCACTGCTGAAGTAAACATTTCTGAAACTGCTAATGTTACTTTTGATTATTTTGAAAATGCTGCTGCAACTTCGAAAATCTTAGATCCAACTTCCTATCCTGTTCAAG